>Ga0182745_1000038_pt1 | contig 205321 bp, 193 predicted proteins | sample eDN3rd30CKraftBY_FD_128523 | JGI IMG/M metagenome (GOLD analysis project Ga0182745, IMG submission 128523) | Enriched backyard soil microbial communities from Emeryville, California, USA - eDNA 3rd pass 30_C Kraft BY (version 2) (version 2) | ecosystem: Environmental > Terrestrial > Soil >...
CTACGGGTTCAAGTCGACCGACAACCTGATCGCCCTCTGCCTCCTCGACCGAGGCGGCTACTGCCCACCCCTACCCGGCCGGAAGGCCGCCGCATGACCCACGGAAACAGCAGGAGAGCCTGCAAAAGGAGTGACCAGTTCGCCGAGTTGGGCGTCGAACTCGGCGACCGCGGCGGTCGCCTCGGCGACCAGCGCGGCGGTCGGCGCCGGGAGGTCGAGGGTCAGCTCGGCAATCGGGGGCGTGATGGCAGCCGAGTACGGCCCTGAGTATGTCTCCTGCCACCGGCGCGGTACGTCGATCGTCGGCGACCACGGTCGTTGTTCGTGGAACACGGGTGGCCACGCCATGGAGCGATCATAGTATGGGTTTTTGAGAAACTCATACTATGGAGACCCGAACGGACCGTTGTGTGGGTTGTCAGGCGAGCTTTTCGACGAAGGCTTCGAGTTGGCGCAGGTTGCGGCACTCGAACACGCCGTCGGTGTGGTTGCCGTACTCGCCCACCACCGAGTCGCCCGTGTTCCAGTACGACTTCGGCTCGGGGTTCAGCCAGTACACGTGGCGCGCCTTGTGGCGCATCTCCTTCACCACCCACGCCTGGGTGGCGTGGTAGTTGTTACGGGCGTCGCCGAGCAGCAGCACGGTGGTCTTGGGGCCGATGTCCTTGCCCCACTTCTCCCAGAACACCTCGAACGCATGGCCGTAGTCGCTGTGCCCGTCGACCCACACCACGTCGGCCTCGGTGTTGACCCGGTGGATCGCCTCGGTGATGTCTTCGGTGCCCTTGAAGAAGTCGGTGACCTCGTCGATGCCGTCGATGAAGACGAACGAGCGCACCCGGCTGAACTGGCCCTGGATCGCGTAGACGAGCATCAGCGTGAAGCGGGCGAACGCGGCGACCGAACCGGAGATGTCGGCCACCACCATCAACTCCGGCTTGGCCGGGCGCGGGTACTTGAACTTGGGCTCGGCCGGCACGCCTCCGTACGACAGCGAGTGACGCACGGTGTTGCGGAAATCGAGCGGGCCGCGACGGCCGTGCTTGCGCTTGCGAGCCAGGCGCGCGGCGAGCTTGCGGGTGAGCGGCTGGAGCGCCTTGCGTAGCGACTGCATCTCGTCGCGCGAGGCGTGCATGAACTCGACGTCTTCGGGCAGTGGCTTGCGCAGCGTCTTGGCCATCGCCTCGGCACCCCGGTCGGCCACCAGGCGTCGGCGGATCTCGGCTTCGATCTCGCGCTTGAATTCCTCGATGCGGTGCTCGAACTCGTCGCGTTCGAGCCGCTCTTCGAGCGACGACAGCTCGCTGCCCGCGTCTTGCGCCTGCTGCGCCGACTGCTCCATCAGCTGTTCGAGCATGCCGTCGAGGTCGAGGTTGCGCAGCGTGCGGTACAGGTAGTACGTACCCCCCACGGGGCGCCCGGGTTCCATGCCGGCGAAGCGCTTGACGGCCTGCTTGGCGAGCGCACGCATCGCCGCCTGGTCGCCGCGCAACAGAGCCTGCATCAGCATCTGAGCGATCTCTTCGGGCGTCAGCGCATCCATCGCCCCGTCGCCGGCCGCGGCCGACTCGCCCTGTTCCTGCATCTCGCGCCACAGCTCGTCGAGCTCGGTCTCGTCGCCCTTGGCCAGCCGATACTCGGGTCCGCGCAGCGAGAAGTACACCTCGAACACGGTTTCGAACGCCCGCCAGTGGGCGTTGTTCTTCACCAGCGTCGCCGCGAGCGCGTACTTGAACGCGTCGCGATCCTCGATCGGGATGTGGCGCACCGCCTCCATCGCGTCGAGGTTCTCGGTGAGGCTGACCGGCAGCCCGGCGTTGCGCAACTCGACCACGAACCCCGCGAGGAGGTCGAGCATCGACCCCGGCGCGTGCCCGGAGATCGAGGTGGTACTGCTCATGCCCCTTCGATCGAGAGTTCTTTGGTGGCCTTGGCGATGTCGGACTGGTACTTGAGGAGGATGTGGAGGGTGTCCTTGGCGGTCTGCTCGTCGATCGTCTCGATGTTGAGCAGCAGCAGGGTGCGCGCCCAGTCGAGCGTCTCCGACACCGACGGCGCCTTCTTCAGGTCGAGCTGGCGGATCGAGCGGACCACCCGCGCGACCTGGTCGGCCAGGTTCTCCCTGATGCCGTCGACCTTGGTGAGCACGATCTCGCGCTCGCGCTCCAGCGTCGGGTAGTCGACGTGCAGGTACAGGCAGCGCCGCTTGAGCGCCTCGGACAGCTCGCGGGTGTTGTTCGACGTGAGGAACACGAGCGGGATCTGCTTGGCCTCGATCGTGCCCAGTTCGGGGATCGACACCTGGTAGTCGCTGAGGATCTCGAGCAGCAGGGCCTCGGTCTCGACCTCGACACGGTCGACCTCGTCGATCAGCAGTACCACCGGCTCGTCGGCGGTGATCGCTTCGAGCAGCGGACGCGTCAGCAGGAACTCGTCGGAGAAGATGTCGTCGTGCACCTCCGACCACGAGTCGGAGTTCTTGTCGGCCTGGATACGCAGCAGCTGCTTCTTGTAGTTCCACTCGAACAGCGCTTTGGACTCGTCGAGGCCTTCGTAGCACTGGAGGCGGATCAGCCGGGCGCCGGTCGCCTCGGCGATCGACTTGGCGAGCTGGGTTTTGCCGGTACCCGCCGGGCCTTCGACCAGCACCGGCTTGCCGAGCCGATCGGCGAGGAACGCGACCCCGGCGATCCCGTCGTCGGCGAGGTAGTCGACCTGGCGTAGGCCGTCACGGACCTGCTGGACGCTCTCGAACCGTGGTGCTGTCTCGACCATGCCGCCGACGCTATCCGAAACCCTTGACCCGCCGGTCAATCGGATACGTATCGTCGGCGACGGCATGACGCCTGTCGGGGCGAGTGGAGCGGTACGGTCGATCAGGTGGCGAACAGGCGGTCGACAACCGTGGCGGCGCTCGGAGTCGCGGTGGTGCTGGTCCTCGGCGGGTGCACCAGATCGTCCGCCGATGCACGCCCTCCGGCCCCGACCGACAGCTCGGGGACCACGACCACCACGGCGACGCCAACCAGCACGTCGACCGTTGCCCCCACGACCAGCACCTCGACGAGCACGACGACCACCTCCACCACCTCCACCACCTCCACGACGACCTCCACGACGTCGACCACGACCTCCACCACGACGACCGTTCCCCCGCGTGCCGTTCCCGACGTGCACGATCCCGAGTGCGTCGTGCGCGTCGCGGCGGGTGAGTGGCTGACGCTGATCGCCGCCCGGATCGACGACGACACCGTGACGGTCGAGTCGATCATCGCCGAGAACGAACTCACCACCGACGTCGTCCATCCCGGGCAACTGCTCGACGTGTGCGTCGGCAACGGGCTCGACGACGTCGCCGGAGCACAACGCTCTGAGGAGGACGCAACCGCAGCCGAGCGCGCCGAGGTCGAACGCCAGCAGCGCAAGCTCAACGAGCTGTTCGCCGGGTTCGGCGCACGCGAGCTGCTCGTCGACGGCATCGCCGGCCCGGTCACCCGCCAGCGTCTGTGCGCATTCCGGCTGGCAGAAGGGTTGCCGGTGCACCGCGAGGCGATGGTCGCCGGCAGCGACGAAGACCTCGCGTTGATGGCGGCCACGACGCTGTCGATCCCGTTCACCTCGGCGATCGTGTCCGAACGCTGGATCCTCATCGACGAGACCTGCCAGATGCTGTTCGCCGGCGAGGGCACCGAGCGCCTCACGTTCGTGTTCCCCACGTCGACCGGCGAACCCGGACACTCCACCCGCCCCCAGAACCGCACCCCCGCCTACCGGTACAACCCGGCGCTGGGCAACGGCGGCTGGCACAACAGCACCACGTACCCGGCAGCCGACGACAACCCGCTCAACGGCAACATGTACCGGCCGCTGTACTTCGACCGCGGACAGGCGATCCACGGCGCCGGGAACGTGCCCACCAGCCCGCAGAGCAAAGGCTGCGCACGCCTGCGCGTCGAGCACCAAGACCTGCTCGTCGACTGGCTCGGGTTGGGCGGCGTGCCCGGGCCGATCGAAGGCACCCGCCAGATCAACGTCACCGTCAACGTGCAAGGCAAGTACGTACCCGACGCGCCGACACCACCCGCTCCACCCCCGACGACCCCGCCACCGGCGACCGAACCGAGCGCTGAGGACGTAAGCGGATAGTCGTGAGTGTCGGTGGTTTCGACAGGCTCAACCACCTTGGCGGCGGTCGCCTATCCGGGCGTTGCCGGGTCGCTGATTTCGACGTCCCCACAGGTGGTTGAGCCTGTCGAAACCACCGGGCACCTGCGCCACGCTTGCACGCCAATCGTTACGGCGTAGTGTGCGCAGGCGATGGCCGGGCCGCTGGGAAAGTACGTCGAGGCATTCGTGGACGGGGTATCGGCGTTGCTCGCCGAACTGTCGGGCGGCGACCACACCCGCGAGTGCGTCCACGAGGCCGACCAGCTCGTGTCGGCGGTGCTCGCCAGCGACGGCCGCCTCACCGACAGCGAGCTCGACGCGTGGCTCGACGACATCGGCCCACGGCTCGACCCGCCAGTGCTGATCAGCCGTATCCAGCTGCGCGAGTCGGACCTGCTGACCAACCGGTCGGCGTGGATGACCCAGCCGAGCACGCTGTACGACCTGCTCGTCAAGGCCGACGCCCGCGACGGTCGGCGCCGCGCCAACACGTACTACGAACTGGCGCTCAAGCTCGCCCACGCCGCCGCCGCGATCGACCTCGTGCCCTCGCCCGACGAGATCGCCGCGATCGACCGGTTCCGCACGATGCTGCTGGCGACGATGGACGCCGGCGGCGTGCCGCGGCCGGGCCAGCCGACCGCCGCCCCAGCCGGCGGCACCCCCGAAGCCCTGCCGCCCGAGCCGGAACTGCCCCCGGGGCGGCCGATCGAGGAACTGCTCGCCGAACTCGACGCGCTCGTGGGGCTCGACCATGTGAAGACCGAGGTACGCCGGCTGACCAGCCTGCTGCGCGTGCAGAAGCTGCGCGAGGAAGCGGGCCTGCCGACGCTCGAAACCAGCCGGCACCTCGTGTTCACCGGTAACCCGGGCACCGGCAAGACCACCGTGGCACGGCTGCTCAGCGAGATCTATCGAGCGCTTGACGTCGTGACGAAGGGTCACCTGGTCGAGACCGACCGAGCCGACCTGGTCGCCGGCTACGTCGGGCAGACGGCCACCAAGACCCAGGCCATCTTGGTGTCGGCGCTGGGCGGGACGCTGCTGATCGACGAGGCCTACTCGCTGGCCCGCGGCGGCGAGAACGACTTCGGCCGCGAAGCGATCGACACGCTGGTGAAGTTCATGGAAGACCACCGCGACGACCTGGCGATCGTCGCCTGCGGATACCCGGCCGAGATGGCAACGCTGATCGATGCCAACCCTGGCCTCGCCAGCCGGTTCACGCGAACGATCGTGTTCCCCGACTACACCAACGACGAACTGGTGGCGATCTTCAAGCTCATCAGCGGGTCGAAGGAGTACCACCTCGATGCCGATGCCGAACGCCTGCTGCGGGTGATCGTCGAGGCCGAGCCGCGCGGCCGCGGGTTCGGCAACGCCCGCCTGGTCCGCAACCTGTTCGAGGACGCCGTCAACCGCCACGCCCTCCGGCTCGCCGACGTCGAGGCGCCCACCACCGAGGAACTCACCACGCTCACCGCCTCCGACGTCGACCGCGATGCCCCCGCCGGGAGCGCCACGACGCACTAGCGTTGCCCCTGACATGGGGTTTCGTAACCGATTTTTCACGCCCAAGACGGCGCAGGCGATCTTGTCGTGGCGGCTGTTGCTCGGCGCCGTGGTGGGAATCGGGCTGGGGTTGCTGATCGGCGGGGCGCCAGGCCTGACCGCTGGCCTGGCCGGCGGCATCGCCGTCTACGGCGGTTCGGTCGTCGCCGCCATGCCGCGCACGCCACGGCCACGCCGGATCGACCCGTTCACGCTCAGCGAGCCGTGGCGCCAGATGGTGCAGCAGGGGCAGCGGGCCGGACGGCGTCTGCGCGACACCGTCGACGGTGTCGCCGACGGGCCGCTCAAGCAGCGCCTGCAAGGCATCGCCGTCGAACTCGAACGCGGCCTCGCCGAGGGGTACGCCGTCGCCCAGCGCGGCCATCAACTCGACGCGGCGTACAACCGGCTCGACCCGGTCGGCCTGAGGTCGCGGTTGGCGACGCTGGAGGGCCAGGCGGGCTCCGCGCCCACCCCCGAGCAGGCTGCCGCGATCGAGTCGGTCCGCACCCAACTCGCCGGCGCCGCACGCGTCAAGGAGCAGTCGCAGCAGACCGCCGACCGGCTGCGGCTGACGAGCACGCGCCTCGACGAACTCGTCGCCCGGGCTGCCGAAGTGGCCGTCGGCACAGCCGAGCCCGACACGTACGCCCGCGACGTCGACAGCCTGGTCGAACAGATCGAGGCGCTCCATCTGGCCGTCGAGGAGACGAACTCGTGAGCACCTTGCGCACATAGTGCGCAAACTCCTCACGACGTCGACATGACCTCGCTCTTACGTTCGAACATGGTGGTGGCCGCGGGCACGGCCTTGTCGCGCGTGTCAGGGCTGCTGCGCACGTTCGTGTTCGGCTACGTGCTGGGCCAGACCGCACTCACCGACGCCTACCTGCTCGCCAACGAGACGCCCAACATCGTCTACGACCTGCTCCTCGGCGGTGTCCTGTCGGCGACGCTCGTGCCGCTGTTCACGCAGCTCATGCACGACGACGCCGACGGCGACAGCCAGCGCGACACGAACGTGGTGATCACCGTCGCGGTGACGCTGATGGCGGCGCTGACGGTAGTGGCGATGCTGGCCGCCCCGCTGATCTTCCGGCTGTACACGCTGAGCCCGGCCGAGGGTCTCGACGTCGAACTGTTCCGCCGGGTCGGTACGACCCTGACACGGGTGTTTCTGCTCCAGATCCTGTTCTACGGGTTGACCGGCATCGCCAACGCGTACCTGAACAGTCGGCGGCGGTTCTTCGCCGCCGCCTGGAGCCCGATCCTGCCGAACCTGATCATCGTCGCCACGCTGCTGTCGCTGCCCGGCGCCGGCAGCCGTGATTACCGGCTGGCCGACATCGTCTCCGACAGCCGGGTACGGCTCACGCTCGGGCTCGGGGCGACGTTGGGAATCGCGGCGATGGCGGCCGTGGTCGTGCCGGCGATGTTCGCGGCCGGGCTGCGCTTCCGGCCACAGTTCCAGTTCCGGCACCCGGCCGTACGCAAGCTGCTCGTGCTGTCGGGCTGGACGGTCGGCTTCGTCGGGGCCAACCAGGTCGCCCTGCTCGTCGTGCGCAACCTGGCACAAAGCCGCGGCGAGGGCTTGGCGTCGTCGTACTTCGCCGCGTTCACCTGGTTCGTGCTCCCCCACGGGCTGCTCGCCGTGTCGATCGCGACCACGTTCCAACCCGAGTTGGCCCGCTCCGTCAAGGCCCGCAACAAGGCCGCGTTCGTGCGCCAGAGTTCGCTCGGCGTACGGATGATCGCGCTGCTCACGTTCCCCGCCGCGGCCGCCCTGGTGGTGCTGGCCGAGCCGGTCATCGGCCTCATGCAGTGGGGCCGCTTCGACCCGGTCGCCACGCACAACACGGCCCGCGCCCTGGCCGGCCTGGCGGTCGGGCTGGTGGGGTTCTCGGTGTACTTGTTCACGTTGCGCGGGTTCTACGCCCACCAGGACACGCGCACCCCGTTCGTGTTGAACGTGTTCGAGAACCTGCTCAACATCGTCTTGGCGTTCGTGTTCGTCCGCTGGTGGGGTGTGCTCGGGCTGGGCCTGGCGTACGGCCTGGCGTATCTCGTGGCTGCCGCGTGGGCGTTGCGCGTGTTGTCGTACAAGGTGCCCGGGTTCCCGTTGCGCGACCTGCTGGCGAGTGGCTGGCGGATGGTGTTGGCAGCGGTGTTGATGGCCGAGGCGATGTGGCTGGTGACGCACCGTGTGGCCGGCAACGCCGGCGCCGAGGGCCTCGCCCAGTTACTGGTGGGCGGCATCGTCGGCCTGGTGGTCTACGCCGCCGTGCTGTTCGTACTCCAGTCACCGGAACTCGGGGCGATCCGACAGTTGCTCAACCGCCGAAGCTGAGCCGACGCGACGTTTACCGGACCGATTCACCACCGGCCTCGGCTATTCTCCGCGCCATGTTCAAGCTCGCGAAGAGATGGTGGAAGTACCTGACGGCCAAGCTGACCGGCTCGTTCAACGAGCGGGCCGATCCGAAGGTGCAGCTCGAGCAGGCGATCGCCGAGGCACAGACCCAGCACAAGCGGCTCAAGGAGCAGGCGACCAACGTGATCGCCGGGCAGAAGCGCACCGAAATCCAGCTCAACGGCAAGATGGCCGAGCTGGAGAAGCTCAACGCCAACGCCCGTCAGGCACTGATCATGGCGGCCGACGCGCAGAAGGCCGGCAACGCCGACAAGGCCGCTCAGTACAACGGCGCCGCCGAAACGATCGCCAACCAGCTGATCCAGGTCGAAAAGGACGTCGCCAACCTCAAGGAAACGGTGCTCCAGACCACCGAGGCTGCCGACCAGGCCAAGGCCGCGGTCAACCAGAACAGCCGCCTGCTCCAGCAGAAGATCGCCGAGAAGTCGAAGCTGCTCAGCCAGCTCGAACAGGCGAAGATGCAGGAGGAGATGAACTCGGCGATGGCCAGCCTCAACGAGACCGTGGGCGAGGACGTGCCGACGCTCAAGGAAGTCCAGGACAAGATCGAGGCCCGCTACGCCAAGGCCAAGGCGTCGAGCGAGCTCAACGAACTGTCGGTCGAGTCGCGGGTGCTCGAGATCGAGCAGGCCACCGCCAACGTCGAGGCCCAGGGCCGGCTCAGCGAGCTGCGCGCCGAACTCGGCCTCGACAGCGCCACCGCCCCCGAGCCGCTCCCCGCCCCCGAACCCGGCACCGCCTGAGAGAAGTGGTTTCGACAGGCTCAACCACCGGTGGTTGAGCCGGTCGTTGCCACCTACGGCAAGACGACGAGGTCGTCGCGGTGGATGACTTCGGGCACCATGCCGTCGGGAAGCTGCGACGTGTGCCGGCCGGCCACGCCGCGCAGTTGGCCGGCTGAGGCGAACACCATCCCGCGGGCGAACACGCGACCCGTCTGATCTTCGACGGTGACCGTGTCGCCCTCGCCGAACTCGCCGCGCACGTCGCGCACGCCCGCCGGGAGCAGGCTGACGCCACGGTGGGTCAACGCCGTGCGGGCCCCGTCGTCGACCACGATCGTGCCGGCGACCTCGGCCGCGAAGGCGATCCACAGCTTGCGGGCGGGCAAGTGGCGGTCGTGGCCTGCGAACGTGGTGCCGACCGGCTCGCCAGCTACCGCGCCCACGAGCACCCCGTCACGACCGGCTCGGGCGATCACCGTGCGCACCCCCGACCACGAGGCAATCCGCGCCGCGGCGAGCTTGCTCGACATGCCCCCACTGCCGCGCCCGCTGCCGCCGGCCGTCGCGGTGATTGCCAGCAACGGGTCGTCGGCGGCAACGGTGGTGATCAGTTCCGCGGTCGGGTCGATGCGGGGGTCGGCCGTGTACAGGCCGTCGAGGTCGGTCAGCAGCACCAGTACATGGGCCCCCAGCGAGTGGGCGACGAGTGCGGCGATTCGGTCGTTGTCGCCGTAGCGCAGTTCGTCGTTGGCGATCGCGTCGTTCTCGTTGATGACCGGCACGCACCCCAGATCGAGCAACCGTTCCAGCGTCGACCTGGCGTGCAGGTACTGGGTGCGGTTGACGAAGTCGTGCGGGTCGACCAGCACCTGGGCGCCCACCAAGCCGTGCCGGTCGAGCACGTCGTTGTACACCTGCATGAAGCGCGCCTGGCCGACCGCCGACACGGCCTGGAGGGTGCGCACGTCGGTGGGCCGCGAGGCGAACCCGAGCGCGGCGACCCCGGCCGCGACGGCCCCCGACGACACCAGCAGCACCTCGTGGCCGGCGGCCCGCACCGTGGCGATCTCGCGGCACAGCTTCTCGATCGCGGCGTGCGCGATCGCGCCCCGGTCGTCGGTGATCGACGACGTCCCGATCTTGGCGACGATCCGCATCAGGCCGTCCTTGTCACAGGATGTCCGGTTGGAACTCGAAGCTGAACTCACCAATCCAGACGACGTCGCCCTCCTGAGCGCCCGCGCGGTTGAGCAGCTTGATCGCTCCGAGCCGGGCGAGGCGGGTGTCGATGTAGGCGAGCGCCTCGGGGGTGGTGACGTCGTTGAGCGCGACCACCCGCTCGACCTCGCGGCCGACCAGGCGGAACTCGTGCTCGCCGAGCCGCTCGACCACCGCGCCTTCAACGGCCGGGCGGATCACCACCAGCCCCTCGGCGGCGGGGGTGTCGGTGCGGGCCTCGTGCACCAGCGCGGCCATCCTCCCGACCAGCTCGCGGACGCCCTGGCGGGTCACCGCCGAGATCACCGGCTGGGTCCAGCCGATCGCCGCCAACTCGTCGGGCTGGACGACGTCGGCCTTGGTGCCGACCACCAGCCGCGGCCGTTCGAGCAGTTCGGGCGAGTAGTTGCCGAGTTCGTGCAGGAGGATGCGCTCCTGCTCGGCAGCCGGCATCTCGTCGACCGGGGCGAGGTCGATCAGCAGGCACAGCACCCGGGCGCGCTCGACATGGCGCAGGAACTGGTGGCCCAGCCCACGGCCCTCGCTGGCGCCCTCGATCAAGCCAGGAATGTCGGCGACGACGAAGCTGGTGTCACCGTCGACCTGGACGACACCCAGGTTGGGCTCCAACGTGGTGAACGGATAGTTAGCGATCTTCGGCTTGGCTGCCGAGATGACGCTGATCAGCGTGCTCTTACCGGCGTTCGGGAAGCCCACGAGCGCGACGTCGGCCATCAACTGGATCTCGAGCTTGAGCCAGCGCTCCTCACCGTGTTCGCCCTGCTCGGCGAACGACGGCGCGCGTCGGCTGTTCGAGAGGAACCGCGCGTTGCCGCGCCCGCCGCGGCCGCCCGCGGCGGCGCGGTAGCGGTCGCCGTGGGTGAACAGCTCGGCCAGGATTTCGCCGGTGTAGAGGTCTTTGACGACGGTTCCCTCGGGCACGGTGACCGACAGCGACGCACCGCGGCGCCCGTGGAGGTCCTTGCCCTTGCCGTGTACGCCGTTGTCGGCTCGGCGGTGCGGGTGGTCGCGGTACGCCAGCAGCGACGCCACGTTGTGATCGGCGACCAGCCACACATCGCCGCCGTCGCCGCCGTCGCCGCCGTTCGGACCGCCCATCACCACCGGCCCCTCGCGGCGGAATGACACGCAGCCGGCACCGCCGTCACCGCCACGCACGTTCAGTTGGGCTTCGTCGACGAACCCGGACATTGCTCCGATGCTACGGCCACCGTGCTGGTTGAGCCCGCCGGATCCACGTCGCCCCGATCTGGTGGTCGAGCTGGTCGTTCCCATCTCACCCGATCTGATGGTTGAGCTGGTCGAAACCATCCCACCCGAATCTGATGGCTGAGCTGGTCGAAACCATCCCACCCGAATCTGATGGCTGAGCTGGTCGTTCCCACCTCACCCGAATCTGATGGCTGAGCTGGTCGAAACCATCCCACCCGAATCTGATGGCTGAGCTGGTCGTTCCCACCTCACCACTAGCGTTGAGCGGGTGACCACCCCCGATGCAACGATGGCCGACCGTGCCGAACGGTGGGTGTCGACCAGCGAAGGCCACTCGGGCGCCGGCGTCGTGCTGGCCCACGCCGACTCGTGGGGCTCCCCGGGGTGGTCGGCCACACTCGACCGGCGGGCCCGCGAAGACGGCGAACACGACCGCCTGGCACCGCTCGCCACGAAGGCGTCGGGTGCGGGCGACCGAGTCGTCGACGAGCAACCCGACCCGTTCCGTACCTGCTTCGAACGCGACCGCGACCGCATTCTCCACGCCAACGCGTTCCGGCGCCTGGCCGGCAAGACCCAGGTGTTCGTATTCCCCGACGACCACCAGCGCACGCGCCTCACGCACGCCCTCGAAGTCGCCCAGATCGCCCGCTCGGTGAGCCAGGCGATCGGCCTCAACGTGGCGCTGACCGAAGCGATCGCGATCGGGCACGACTGCGGGCACGGGCCGGGCGGGCACGCCAGCGAGGACGCTCTCACGCCGTACCTGGCCGAGGGGTACGACCACGCCGTGTGGGGCGCCGACGTGGTGCTGGTGCCGCTCAACCTGTGCAGCGAAACGCTCGACGGCGTCCGCAACCATTCGTGGAGCCGCCCGGCGCCGGCCACGCCGGAAGGCGAGGTGGTGTCGTGGGCTGACCGGATCGCCTACGTGTGTCACGACTTCGAAGACGCCGTCGCGGCCGGCATCGTCACCCCCGACATGCTGCCCCCGCTCGTGGCCGACCGGGTGGGACGCGACCGCTCGCGCCAACTCGGCACGCTGGTACGGGCGATGATCGAGGCCACCGCCGCCACCGGGCAGATCGGCATGGTCGAGCCAGTCGCCGCAGCGCTCGCCGAGTTCCGCCGGTTCAACTACGACCACATCTACAACCGGCCCGCCAGCCAGGCCCAGGGCGAAGCGGTGATCGCCGTGTTGCGGGCACTGGTCGAGCACTACGCCGACCGGCCGAACCTGCTGCCCGACGCCCACCCGACGGGCGGCCTCGACGCCGGCTCGCCCGACGCCTTGCGGGCAGCGGTCACCTACGTCGGCGGAATGACCGACCGCTACGCCTGCCGCCAGGCGATGGCACTGCTCGACTGGCCCCGCGAACGCCTCCCCCTCGGCATCGACGTGTAGCCCTCCCGGTGGTTGAGCCGGTCGTTACCACCTGGCTGAGCACCATTTTCACAAGCGGGGACTCCTCCCCTTCCGGTTTTCCCCTCGCGCTGCCCACACGTGGGTATGAGCTTCAGGGGATTCCGCTTGGTGATGACCGCGACGACGATCGTGGCCGGGGCGATGTCGCTCGGGCTACGCGCCGACGGGGCGACGATCGTGGGCGAGTACGCCGAGGGGTACCGCGACGTCAGTATCAACGGGTACGGCACGCCCGGGCTGGGCACGTTCCGTCTGCGCGACGGCGACACGACGGTGGTGGCGCTGTGCATCGAGGCCGATGTCCGCCACTCGACCGGCCCCGATGCATACGTCCCGGTGCCGAACCAGTCGACCTCGGACGAACTCGACGTGCTGTTGTGGTGGGTCGGCCGGCACACCCCGCTCGACGCCGACACGGCGACCGCGGCGGCCGCACTCGCCTGGTACTACACCGACGCTCAGCGCCGCGGCGGAGGTGCCGTGTGGGCCGACAGTGCCCGCGGATGGGCGCCGATCGGCCCACTCAGCCCGCACCCGTGGGACGGCCCGCTGCCTCGCTACGGCCTGTCGTTCCCCGTCGGCCTGCGTTCGGGCACGGCGGACCTCGACGCCGCCGAAGCCAAGGTCGCCGCGCTCCACCGTGGCGTGCAGAACCTGCGCGGAGCATGGCGGATCGTCTGGGATACGGGCGCGTTCGTCGTCACCGTCGCAGGCCAGCCGATCGCCGGCCAACCCGTGCAACTGACCGTGCTCGGCCCAGACGGCGCTGAACTGACGCATAGGACAGTGCTGACCGACACCGCCGGACGGGCAGCCGTCGGTGACGTGCCCGCGGGCGGCACCGCTCGCGGCGCGATCGACACCCCGGGCGTGCACCGCGAGTGGGACGGGCCCGACATCCAACGCCTGGCGACCCCGGGGGTGGCCTGGCTGACCGCCGAGTTCGCTGCCCCCACCCCGACAACATCCACCACCACGACGTCCACAACGACAACGACGACCATCCGACCGACCCAGCCGACGACGACGACGACAACAACAACAACAACAACGGTTCCCCCGACCACCGCACCTCCCACCACCGTGCCACCAACCACGGTGCCGCCTACCACGGTGCCCGAGACCTCGCCGCCTACCACGGTGCCGCCCACCAGGGTGCCGCCCACCACCGCACCCGAGACCACGACGAGCACCACCACGACGCTGCCGCCGACCACGACCACGACGACGACGATCGAGGTGCAGCAGATGGCGCCACCTCCGCCTCCCCCTCCGTCGACGCCACTGCCGACACCTGCGCCCACGCCGCCGATCCCGACGTTGCCCGCCACCGGCCCATCCGACGTCAGCACGATGGCGCTGCGCGTCGCCGACGCGACCTTCGTCGGTGGCGTACTGCTGGTGGCCGTGTCGATGCTCGGCCGGCGTACCACCCACCCCGGCTGATACGCGCAACGGCGGGGCGCCGCAGCGCCCCGCCGTTGCCAGCGATCAGTTGATGAATCGGCTCAGTCGGCCGGCAGCACGTCGACGATCTTGCGGCCCTTGCGCTCGCCGAACTTGACCGACCCGTCGACCAGCGCGAACAGCGTGTCGTCGCCGCCCTTGCCGACGTTCTTGCCGGGGTGCACCCGGGTGCCGCGCTGGCGCAGCACGATCGTGCCGGCTGTGATCTTCGTGCCGTCGAACGTCTTCACGCCCAGGCGCTGGGCGTTGGAGTCGCGGCCGTTACGGGTGGACCCGCCGCCTTTGGTCTTCGACATGACTGGTTCCTCAGCCTCTCTCGGTCAGTTGGCCTTGATCGAGGTGATCTCGACCAGCGTGTACTTCTGCCGGTGGCCGTAGCGCTTGCGCTGGTTGGCCTTGGGCTTGTAGGTGAACCCGTTGATCTTGGGGCCCTTGGTGGTACCGACGATCTTGCCGGTCACCGAGGCGGCGGCCAGCGCCGAGGCACCGGCGAGCACGTTGTCGCCGTCGACCACGAGCACGGGGGTGAACGCCACTTCGGCGCCCTCCTCGCCCTCGAGCAGCTCAAGCGCGACCTGCTGACCCTCGGTCACCTTCTCCTGTTTGCCGCCTGAGGCGATGACTGCGTACATAGCTTGAGCGATGCTATCGGGGGAACGGTCTCGATACACCGCCTGACGGCGGCACTCGACCACCTGTGCCCAAGGTGGTCGAGTGCCCGGCTCTGCCGGGTGTATCGAGACCACACGATCAATCGAGCATGGCGTAGTCGACCTTCACGCCGCGGCCCTCGCACTCGGGGCAGGTCTCGCTGAACTCGGTCAGCAGACCCTCGCCGATGCGCTTGCGGGTCATCTCGCACAGGCCCAGCTCGGAGATGTCGAACACCTGCGTGCGGGTCTTGTCGCGGGCCAACGCGTCACGGAACGCGCGCACCACCTTGGCCCGGTTGTCGCGGATTTCCATGTCGATGAAGTCGATCACGATGATCCCGCCGATGTCGCGCAGGCGGAGTTGCTTGGCGATCTCTTCGGCGGCTTCGAGGTTGTTGTGGAACACGGTTTCTTCGAGGTTCGACTTGCCGACGTTCTTGCCGGTGTTGACGTCGATCACCGTCAGCGCCTCGGTGTGCTCGATGATCAGCGAACCGCCCGATGGCAGCCACACCTTGCGGTCGAGCGCCTTGTGGACCTGCTCGTGGATGTGGAATCGCTCGAACAGCGACAGGCCCTCGGCCTCGGCGTCGTAGTACTCGACCCGGTCGGCCAACTCGGGGTTGAACGCCTGCACGTAGCGGCGCACCTCCTCGTACAGCTCGCGATCGTCGATCACGACGCCGCGGTACTCGGGGGTGAACTCCTCGCGGATCACGCGCACCGCCAGTTCGGGTTCGCGGTAGAGCAGGCCGGGCTTGCCGAGCTTGGCAGCCTTGGCCTCGATGTCGTTCCATTGGCCGAGCAGCATGCGCATGTCGGCTTCCAGGTCGGCCTCGGTGGCGTGCTCGGCAGCGGTGCGCACGATCAGGCCGTGCTCGGCCGGCTTGACCCGGTCGAGAATGTTGCGCAGCCGCTTGCGGGTGTCGTCGGGCAGGCGCTTGGAGATGCCGTACGTCTTCGAGTTCGGGATCAGCACCACGAACCGCCCCGGGAGCGAGATCTCCTGGGTGAGCCGGGCGCCCTTGGCCCCGATCGGGTTCTTGGTGACCTGGCACATGATCATCTGGCGGTTGCGCAAGATGTCTTCGATGCGGGCGTTCTTGCCCTTGACCTCGACATCTTCCGCGTCGTACTGCACGTCGCCGCGGTAGAGCACGGCGTTCTTCGGCGTGGCGATGTCGACGAACGCGGCCTCCATACCCGGCAGCACGTTCTGCACCCGGCCGAGGTACACGTTGCCGTGGATCTGGCTGACGTCGTCGGCGGGACGGCTGACGTAGTGCTCGATCAGCGTGCGGCCCTCCAGCACGGCCACCTGCGACACGCCCGGGCGCACCTGCACGGCCATGAAGTAGCGCCCGATCGGCTTGCCGTCGCGGGTGCGCCCGCCGCGCTGTTCGATCAGTTCTTGCTCGGCGGCGGTCTGCCGGGCCGACGGCTTGCGCCCGCGTTTGCGACCACCCGTCGCGGGTTCAACAGCCTGAGTGTCCGGCGCCGATGCGGTGGTCGCCGGTTGGCGCTGGCCGCCGCCTTCGCCCCCGCCGCGGCCTTTGCCGCCGCGGCGACGCCGCCGCGACCGGCTCGACGTGCCGGCCCCACCGCCCTGGCCACCGTCGCCCGACTGACCGATGCCGGCCGGCTTGGCCGGCCCGGGTGGGGGCACGCTCGGCAAGAGGTGCGGTGCCGGACGCGTGTCGCCGACCTTCGGCTTGCGCACCAGCGCCTGCTCGGCCACCACCGGGTCGCTGACGCGTCCCTCGCCGATCCGCTCGGGCATCTCGACCTCGTCGTCGCCCGCGTCGTCGGCTTCCTCGCCTGTGGCCGACGTGGCTGGGCGCTTGCGGTTCTGCCCGCCGCGCGAGCCGCGCCGCCGGCGGCGTGCCTGCCCCGTTCCGGTACCCGAACCGCCGGCGTTCTCGCCGTCGGCTGGCGAAGCGGGCGCGTCGGAACTGGCCGGCTCTGGTGTGGTGGGCGGGTCAGCGACCGGGCGGTCGCTCCGCTGTGACTCGTCGGCTGGGGGGAAGCCGGTGTGGGTGTCGTCCATGTTGGTGGTCCCTTCTCATGCCGGCACCGCCTCGTGCGAGGGCCCGGTGCCGGCGGGCCCCGAGACGTGCAGCGCAGGCTCCGGCAATGGGAGCACCTCGCGCCGGCCGTCGGGGCCGTCCGTCCATTGGTGGGTGCGCAGGACCCGGATGTCGCGTGCGTCGTGTCCGGGATACGCGAGTTCGGCGAGTTCGGACGGGCGGAGGCCGCGTCCGACAGTGGCCAGGTCGGCGACCAGGCAACCAGCGAACTGTGACTCGGGCGGGGCGGACTCCGACACGTCGGCATACCGCAGGTCGAGGATCAGCGGACGAATGTCGTCGGCGCTGCGCTTCCCCTTCCGTTCCCGTTCGAGCACCAGGGTGGGAGCTGCAAGCAGCGCGCACGCCCGGTGGTGGTCCTCAGCCGTCAGCCGAGGGTGGCTGAACTCCCACGTGCACGCCGTGACGGAGTCCTGCAACGAGCCCTTGCCGTCGGTCCGCTCGGCGACGACGAGCACGTCGAAGCCAACCGGCAACGCGCCCGACAGGCGCTCGGCAAGGGTGTCGATGTCGACATCGGCGGCGCGAACCTCGGGCCGCAGGTCGAGATCGACGTATTCGGCGACGGACTCGGCCCCCACGGGGAGCGCCAGCCCGAAGCTGATCTTGGGGCGAGGGGTGAACCCCTCGGACAGAGCGATCGGCAATCCGGCGCGACGCAGAGCGCGCTCCCAGATCCGGGCCGCATCGCGCGAACTGGTGAAGCGCACCTTGCCGAGCTTGGTGTGGCGCACGCGCAGCTTCACGACGACGCGCTGACCTTCGACCTCAGGAACACGGGCACTTCCGCGCCACGTGACAAGTCTTGCCCGGTGCCCTGGCTGCCACCCGCGGGCGCGGTGGGTGAGGCGACGACGTGTTCGATGCCGTACCCGGTGCACACTCCGCAGTCGTAACACGGCGTCCACCGGCAATCGGGGAGCCCGTGCTCGGCCAGCGCGTCCTGCCAGTCGGCCCACAGGAAGTCCTTGTGCAAGCCGGCGGTGAGGTGTTCCCACGGCAGCACCTCGTGTTCGGGGCGGTGGCGATGGGCGAACCAGTCGAGCGCCGTCGGGCCGTCGCCGAACTCGGCCTCCATCGCCGCAGTCCACAAGTCGAGCGAGAAGTGCTCGCCCCACTCCTGGAACGTGCCGCCGGCGCGCCACACCCGCTCGATCACGTTGCCGATCCGCCGGTCGCCGCGGCTGGCGATGCCCTCGGCGGTGGTGGCCGCCGGGTCGTGCCACTTCAACTGCACGCCCTTGTGCCGCTTGCAGGCGTCGCGCAGCATGAAGATCCGGCGACTCAGCTCGTCGCGTTCGGCTTGGCCGAACCACTGGAACGGGGTATGCGCCTTGGGCACGAACCCGCCCAGGCTGATCGTGACCGAGGCCCGGTTGGTGTAGCGCTTGCCGATCTGCACGCAGTTGCCGGCCAGGTCGGCGATGCCGAGCACGTCGGCGTCGGTCTCGGTGGGCAGTCCGGTGAGGAAGTACAGCTTCATCCGGGTCCAGCCCTGGCTGAACGCCGACTCGACCGCGCCGTACAGGTCTTCCTCGCGGATCAGCTTGTTGATCACCTGGCGCAGCCGCCACGACCCACCCTCGGGGGCGAACGTCAGCCCGCTGCGGCGACCCGAGTTGACCTGCCCGGCGATACCGACCGTGAACGCGTCCACGCGCAGTGACGGCAGGTTGATGGTGAGGTTGTCGGATGCCCCCGGGCGTGCGGCATCGTCTTCCAGCACGCCCTTGATGACGGGCTCGATGCCGGAAAAGTCGGCGGTCGACAACGACGTCAGGCTGACCTCGTCGTAGCCGGTGCGCTTGAGCCCCTCGGTGATCATCGTGCGCACTTGCTCGGCGGGGCGCTCGCGCACCGGGCGGGTGATCATGCCGGCCTGGCAGAAACGACACCCGCGGGTGCACCCGCGGAACACCTCGACGCTGAGCCGGTCGTGCACCACCTCGGTGAGCGGCACCAGCGGGTTGCGCGGGTACGGCCACTCGCCCAGGTCGGCGACCGTGCGCTTGTCGACGGTGGGCGGCACGTCGGGGTAACGCGGGGTGACCGCCGCAATCGCACCGATCGTCCCGCCTGGCTCGGGGTCGCCGTAGGTGACGGTGTACATCGACGGCACGTACACCCCGGGCACCTTGCTGAGCTGGCGCAAGAAGTCGTGACGGCTGATCGGGGCGTCGGCCTTGCCGGACTGCTTCCAGTCGAGCACGACCGCGTTGATCTCGGCGACGACCTCCTCGCCCTCGCCAAGCACCACCGCGTCGAGGAAGTCGGCCAGCGGCTCGGGGTTGAAGGCGGCGTGCCCACCGGCGATCACCACCAGGTCGCGGTCGGTACGCTCGGCCGCTCGCACGGGCACCCCGGCGAGGTCGATCATGTTGAGCACGTTGGTGTAGACCAGTTCGCTCGACAGGTTGAACGCGAGCACGTCGAAGTCGCCCGCGGCACGGTGCGTGTCGACCGAGAACAGCGGCAACCCCTCGGCACGGAGCTCGGCATCGAGGTCGGGCCAGGGCGCGTACGTACGCTCGGCGACCGCGTCGTCGCGTTCGTTGATGATCTCGTAGAGGATCTGGAGCCCCTGGTTGGGCAGACCGATCTCGTAGGTGTCGGGGTAGGCGAAAAGCCAGGCCACCGCTTCCCCGTCGAGCTTGTCGTGCCGGGGGGTGGTGGCACCGTCTTCGCAGCCGATGTAGCGAGCGGGTTTCTGCACCCGGGCCAGGAGCGGTTCGATCCGCGGCCAGAGGGTGGACATGGTCGTTCCAGCCTACCCCCTTGACCCCCCGGTCAAGACTGATACCCGTCGCCGCGACCGATCCGTGCCACGGTGGCTCAGACGAGCGGTCGCGGCGGAGAAGTTGACAGGGTGGAAACAGAGCGTTCACGTGCCGGCCATACGGTGCCGCCGTGCGTCTGACACCTCATGAGCAGGAGCGACTCGCCGTTCGCGTCGCGGCCCAGGCGGCCCGAGAGCGGCGAGGGCGGGGCCTGAAGCTGAACCACCCCGAAGCGGTGGCCGTGCTGACCGAGTGGGTGCTCGAAGGGGCGCGCGACGGCCGCCGGGTAGCGGCGTTGATGGCCGACGGGCGGCACGTGCTCGGGGCGGACGACGTGCTCGACGGGGTCGCTGCGCTGATCCCCGAGGTCCAGGTCGAAGCGACGTTCCCGGACGGCACCAAGCTGGTGACGTTGCACGAGCCGATCCCTGTTACCAGTGGGGCTCCCGGTGGGTTCGTGCCCGGTGAGGTGACGGGGCCGGACGACCCGGTCGAGATCAACGCCGGGCGCCCGGTCACCACGCTGCGGGTCGTCAACACCGGCGACCGGCCCGTGCAGGTCGGCTCGCACTACCACTTCGCCGAGGCCAACCCGGCGCTCGAGTTCGACCGGGGCACCGCCCACGGCCAGCGGCTCGACATTCCTGCTGGAACCGCGGTGCGGTTCGAGCCCGGCATCGCGATGGACGTCGCGCTCGTGCCGTTCGTCGGCAACCGGGTCATCCCCGGCCTCCGTGGTGCCGTCGCCGGAGCGCTCGACGCATGAGCTTCATCTCGCGCGACCGGTACCGGGCGCTGTACGGGCCCACGGCGGGCGACCGGATCCGCCTCGCCGACACCGACTTGTGGATCGAAGTCGAGCGCGACCACTGCGCGGGCGGCGACGAGGTGGTGTTCGGCGGCGGCAAGGTGATCCGCGAGTCGATGGGCCAGGGCATGGCGACCCGCGCCGACGGCGCCCCCGACCTGGTGATCACCGGGGCCGTCGTGCTCGACCACTGGGGCGTCGTCAAAGCCGACATCGGTGTGCGCGACGGGCGCATCGTCGGCATCGGCAAGGCCGGCAACCCCGACACGATGGACGGTGTCGACCCGGCGCTGGTGATCGGCCCGTCGACCGAGATCCTCGCCGGCAACGGCAAGATCGTGACCGCCGGGGCGATCGACTGCCACGTCCACCTGATCGCGCCGCAACAGCTCGACGAGGCGCTCGGGGCGGGCATCACCACGATCATCGGTGGCGGTACCGGCCCGGCCGAGGGCACCAAGGCCACCACGGTCACCGGTGCGTGGTGGCTGGAACGGATGCTCGAAGCGCTCGACCACGTGCCCGTCAACGTGGCCCTGCTCGGGAAGGGCAACACCACGTCGGCCGCCAGCCTGTGGGAGCAACTCCGGGCCGGCGCGGCCGGGTTCAAGCTGCACGAGGACTGGGGCACCACCCCGGCCGCGATCGACGCCTGCCTGCGGGTGTGCGACGAGTCGGGCGTGCAGGCCGCGATCCACACCGACACGCTCAACGAGGCCGGGTACGTCGAGTCGACGCTGGCGGCGATTGCCGGGCGCTCGATCCACACGTTCCACACGGAGGGTGCCGGCGGCGGCCACGCCCCCGACATCATCACCGTCGCCGCCCACCCCAACGTGTTGCCGTCGTCGACCAACCCCACGCGCCCGCACACGGTCAACACCATCGACGAGCACCTCGACATGTTGATCGTGTGCCATCACCTCAACCCGGCGGTGGCCGAAGACCTGTCGTTCGCCGAAAGCCGCATCCGCCCGTCGACGATCGCGGCCGAGGACATCCTCCACGACCTCGGGGCGATCTCGATGATCGGCTCCGACAGCCAGGCGATGGGTCGCATTGGCGAGATCGTCATCCGCACGTGGCAGACCGCCCACGCGATGAAGCTGCGCCGCGGGTCGCTGCCCGGCGACGGGGCAGCCGACAACCTGCGGGCCCGCCGGTACGTCGCGAAGTACACCATCAACCCGGCGATCACGCACGGCCTGGCCGGTGAGGTCGGCTCGGTCGCGGTCGGCAAGCTGGCCGACCTGGTGTTGTGGGACCCGGCGTTCTTCGCCGTGCGGCCCCACGTGGTGGTGAAGGGCGGGATGATCGCGTGGGCGCTGATGGGCGACACGAACGCGTCGATCCCCACGCCCCAGCCCGAGCTACCGCGGCCGATGTTCGGGGCCGCGCCCGGCGTCGCCCCGGGGCTGTCGCTCGCGTTCGTCGCCCCGGCCGCGCTCGACGACGGGCTGCCGTCGCGGGTGAACGTGCGCCGCCGGTTCGCCCCGGTCGCCGACACCCGCGCACTCGGCAAGGCCGACCTGCCGCTCAACGACGCACTCCCCTCGATCGAGGTCGACCCCGATTCATTCGCCGTGCGGATCGACGGCGAGTTGGTCACCGAAGCACCGGCGGTGGAGCTGCCGCTGGCCCAGCGGTACTTCCTGTTCTGATGGACCCTGCGCTGCTCCTGCTCGCCGACGGCCGCTTCCCCGCCGGCGGCCACGCCAACTCGGCCGGCACCGAGTCGGCCATCACGCACGGCCTGGTGACCGACGTGCCAACTCTGGAGTCGTTCCTGCGCGCCCGCCTGGCCACCACCGGCGCGGTCGACGCCGCCTTCGCCGCCACAGCGGTGGTTTCGACAAGCTCAACCACCTTGGACACCAGCGGGACCACCAACCAGGTGGTTGAGCTTGTCGAACCCACCAACCAGGTGGTTGAGGTTGTCGAAACCACCAACCAGGTGGTTGAGCTTGTCGAAACCACCGGGGCTACGGACACGGTGACGACCGGCTCGACCTTGGACACCTTGAACGCGGAGTACGACGCACGCCTGGCTTCCCCGCGGGCGCGCCTGGTCTCACGGCAGATGGGCCGCCAGCTGCTGCGCGCGGCGCACGCCGTGTGGCCGCGCTGCCCCACAGGGAACCATCACCAGCCGATCGCCCTCGGGCTTGCCTGCGCGGCGGCCGGGGGAACCCCCCACGACGCGGCGGCGTTGGCGCTGCATCACCTCGCCTCGGCGATCTGCACCGCCGCGGTGCGGATGATCGGGCTCGACCCGCTCTCGGTCGCCGCGGTCCAGGCCCGGGCCGTCGCGGCGATCGACCGGTACCACGAGCCGGGCACGCTGCCTGCGCTCACCATCACCTTGACCGAGATCCTCGCCGAGGACCACGGGCAGTGGGACGCCCGCCTGTTCGTCGCCTGAGCAACGACTGGCTCAACCACCGGAGGTCCTATGCCACCCCATGAAGTCGGCCCCGACGGGGTTCATCACGACCACCACCACCCGGCCCCATCGGCGGGGAGGCCGCTGCGGGTCGGTGTGGGTGGGCCGGTCGGCAGCGGCAAGACCACGTTGGTCGGCGCACTGTGCGCGCTGCTGCGCGACCGGCTCTCGCTGGTGGTCGTCACCAACGACATCTTCACGTCAGAGGACGCCGAGGCACTGCGCGCTGCCGGCGTGCTGCCGGTCGAACGGATCGCCGCGGTCGAGACAGGGTGTTGCCCGCACACGGCGATCCGCGACGACATCGCCGCCAACCTCGACGCGGTCGAGCAACTCGAGGCGCGCCACTCCCCCGTCGACCTGACGCTGGTCGAGTCGGGCGGCGACAACCTGACGGCGATCTTCAGCCGCGGGCTGGTCGACGTGCAGATCTTCGTGCTCGACACGGCCGGTGGCGACGACGTGCCCCGCAAGGGTGGGCCAGGTGTCGCCCAGGCCGACCTGCTCGTGATCAACAAGGTCGACCTCGCCCCCTACGTCGGCGCCGACGTCGAGCGGATGGTGAAGGATGCCTCCGCCCGCCGCACCGGCCCCGTCGCGGCCGTGTCGTTGCGCACCCCCGATGGCGCCCAAGCGATCGCCGCCTGGCTCCTGCACCAACTGTCGCACTGGCAAGCGCCAGCGTGACCGCCCGGCGCCCGTCGAGGGCCGCACACCCGAGCCAGGTACGGAAAGTTGCCCCGTTGGCAACTCTGGGTACCTGGCTCCCGACCAAGACCGCTCGGTGGTGATCCTGTGAGGGCGTCAGTGGTGCTGCGGGTGGGCAACGTCGGGTACGAGGTGCGGGCCGAAGCACCGTGGTCGATCCGGCGAGCTGCGGGCCGATTCTTGTTCGTGTCGACCGCGGCGGCACCCGTGCGCGGTGACGAGCTGGACGTCACGATCGACATCGCCGCGGGCGCCGTCGCCGACATCGGCTCGGTCGGGGCGATGATCGTGTGGCCCGGCCCGGACGGTGCGCCGATCGGGCCGCCCTCACGACTCTCGACCCACATCCACGTCGGCGCCGGTGCACACCTCGACTGGATGCCCGAGCCGACGGTGTCGGTGGCCGGTAGCGACCACGTCGGACGCACGACCGTCGAACTGGCCGACGGGGCGACGTGCCGGGTCGTCGAGGAGTACGCACTCGGCCGTCACGCCGAACCGTGTGGCACGCTCACCACCGACCTGCGAGTGACTCGTGCCGGCGTTCCGCTCGTGCATCACGGCGAGCGATTCGGCCCCGGAGCGCCCCGCCACGTGCTCGCCGCCGTGCTCGTGGGCACCCCTGTCGAACCGTTCGTCACCATCGACCCCGCTACCGACGTCTACGCGGCCTGCCTCCCCGCGGCCGTGCCCGGCGTCGCTCTCGTGCTGGCGCAAGGCCCCGATCGCCCCGCCGTACTGCGTCACACCCCCCGACTACCCTGACCGGCGTGCCGTCAGTGATCCTCGATCCGCACACGCCGGAGGCCGAGGCCCTGATCGAATCGCGCCGCAGCACAGGCGCCGACCGATACGACGAAGTATGGGAAGGCGTCTACCACATGAACTCGGCACCCCGTGGCAGGCATCAGTTCCTCGTTCCGGAGCTGGTCGGGCTGCTCCGTCCGGTCGTCCGGCGACACGGGCTCACCCTGGTCGACGGCGTCAACATCGGCACACCCGACAACTTCCGCATCCCCGACCTCGTCGTGCTCCGCGAGTACGCCGACGACGTCTACTTCCCCACCGCCGAACTGGTCGTCGAAGTGCTCTCGCCCCACGACGACACACCCAAGAAGTTGCCGTTCTACCTCGCCCGCGGGGTCGCCGAGCTGGTGGTCGCCGACCCCGTCGCGCGCACGATCGAGTGGTTCCGTGCCGACGGCGCGGCATGGGTGCCGGTCGACCGCAGCGCGCTGCTCGACGTCGGCACGGCCGAGCTGGCCATGGAGGTCGAGTGGCCCCCAGTCACACCGCCATCAGCGCGCTGAGCGGGCGGGGCTCGTCGAGTGAATCCTCCCCGCCCGCACCGGAACCCGTGATGCGGCCCGACTCCAGCACGTAGGCGAAGCTGGCCCGGCTCAGCGCATGCGGCGCATGTGAACGGACTGCACGATGCCGAACAGGGCGAAGTAGGTCACCAGGCTCGATCCGCCGTAGCTGATCAACGGCAACGGGAGGCCGGTCACCGGCATGATGCCGAGCGTCATCCCCACGTTCTGGAACACCTGCCACAGCAGCATCGAGAACACACCCGCGCACAGGTACGTGCCGAGCAGGTCGCGCGACAGCGTGGCGATCCGCCAGATCCGCATCAGCACCAGCACGAACAACGCCAGCAGCACCGAGCAACCGACCAGGCCAAACTGCTCGCCCACTGCGGCGAACGGGAAGTCGGCCCACAGCACCGGGATGTTGCCGTTGTTGGTGAGGTCGCCCTGGAGCCAGCCCTTGCCCCACACGCCACCCGTGCCGGTGGCCCGGATCGCGTTGCGTACCTGGTAGACCGCGTCCTGGAGGGCCGGGTTGTCGGTCTCTTGGTCGAGGAACACGCGCAGGCGTTCCTTCTGGTAGTCGTTGACGAACCCGCCGAAGAACGCGGCGGTGACGGTGATGAACGACAACAGGCTGATCAGGGCGATGTACTTCGGTTTGGCGCCTGCCACCAGCAGCACGCCCATCGCGATCGTGATCAGTACCGACGCCGACCCGAGGTCGGGCTGGACGATGATCAGCGTCGCCGGGGCGCCCACCAGCATCAGGCCAGTGAGGAAGCGCGCGTACGTGACCTCGTCGCTGCGGTCTTCGCTGAGGTAGGCACACAAGGCGATCAGCGTCGTGAACTTGGCGACTTCGGCGGGCTGCACGTTGAACGGGCCGAAGTCGAACGAGATCACGTCGCGCCCGCTGGCGAAGCCGAGCAGGAGAATCAGGACCAGCAGCGCCATGGTGCCCGCATAGAACAACCCGGCACGTTCCTTGAACCACTCGTAGTCGACGGTCATCACGGCCGCCATCACGACCGTGGCGGCGATCGCGAACACCACCTGGCGGGTCACGAACGCGTACGGGTCGCCGCGCACCTGGAACCGCGAGGCCGAGTAGACGATCGCGCAGCCGGCGATGGTCAGTACCGCTTGCAGGCCGAACAGCACCCAGTCGACGTTGCGGGCCGGAGAGCCCGGGCTCGAGCGAATGTTGCCGAGCCCGCTGTCGGGACGCCGCGACAGGAACGGCAGTGTCATGGCAGTGAAGCGGTCGTCAACGGCGGCACGGTGTCATTCGGCCACGGCCGAGGTGGTGCGCACCATGTCCTCACCGTACAGGCCGATCCAGCAGTCGGTGAAGTTCGGCTCGCTGGCCCGGTCCATCGATGGGGCCGCAGTGGTGGCGTTCAGGTCGAGCTGCGGCGATGGCTGGACGGGGTCGAGCACGATCGAACCCGACAGTGCCATGAACGTGCACTTCACCATCGGCGCTGCCCCCTGCGAGCCGTAGCCCGCCTTTTCGAGGTAGGCCGCGACGACGTACGGGCTGTCCCAGTCGGGCCCGAGATCTTCCGTGTCGGGGTCGATCGCGAACCCGGCGAACGCCGACGAGTCGTTCCACGGGTAGTTGTGGGCGCCCTGCGCGGTGCCGGTCTTGCCGGCGATCTGGATCGCATCGGACGGATAGGTGTAGAACAGCTCCTCGCCGGTGGTCGAGCGGTAGGCGCCCGGAATCTGCACACCGCCGCCGCGCAGCACCACCCGGCGCAGGCCCTTGACGATCGCGCTGCGGAACTCGGGTTCGAGGTCGAGGTCGCGGACCACCCGCGGCTCGCCGGCCTCACCGTACCCGTCCGACGTATACCGCACCGCTGCGTCGAGGTCGGCGTAGCCGGGGGTGACGCTGTCGGGGACGCCCGGCTGGTACACCGCCAGGAGGATGGTGGGTTGCAGCACCAGCCCGCCACTGGCGATCGTGGCGTAGCTGTTGGCGAGCTGGATCGGCGTCGCCGACAGCAGGCCCTGTCCAATCGACAGCTGCACGTTGTCGCCGACGTAGTAGTCCTGGCCTTCCATCGCGCTGATCACACGCTGTTCCGCGTAGTAGCGCTTGAGCTCGGCGTCGGGCACGGTGCCCCGGAACTCGAACGGCAGCTCGATGCCGGTGCGGTCGCCGAACGAGAACTGCCGCAGCTCGCGTTGGAGGATCGGCAGACCGTTGTTCTGCATGAAGATCTCGTCGCCGATGCGATAGAAGAACGTGTCCGACGACACCGCCAGCGCGTCCTCGACGGTGACGTCGCCGTACACGCACGGCAGCCCGTTCATGCAGGTCGCGTTCTTGAAGATGCACTTGAAGAACCCCGACGCGCACTTCGCCGCGTCCATCGCCCCCTCTGACAGCTGGTACGTACCGTTGTCGGAGTGCACCTCGTCGACGCCGAGCAGGCCGGTGTTGAGCGCGGCGAACGCGGTGAACGGTTTGAACGTCGAACCCAGGTTGTATCGGCCCTGGATAGCCCGGTTGACGAGGATCGACAGGTCGGGGTCGTCGGTGACCGGGAAGAGTTGTTCGAACTTAGTCTGCGACAGGCCGGCCTCGAACCAGCGGTTGTCGAACGTCGGGTAGCTGGCGATCGCGCTGATCTGCCCGGTCTCGTAGTTCATCACCACCGCCGAGCCGGCCGGGGCCTTGTGGTTCACCAGCGGCCCGAGCGTCGGGTCGAGCCGCTCGATCCGGCCCGTGTCCTTGTTGAGCACCTCCGGGTTACGGACCTGCACGGCCTGGCGGGCCTTGAGCGTGGTTTCGAGCATCTGCTCGACGTATTGCTGGAGTTCGAGGTCGATCGTGAGCTGGATGTCGAAGCCGTTGATCGGCTCGACCTCCTCCAGCAGCCGGACCGGCCGATTGGCGGCGTCGACCTCGTAGATGCGGTAGCCCCAGTCGCCGTGGAGCAGTTCCTCGAACGTCCGCTCCACGCCGAACTGACCGACCCGCTCGTCGCCGAGGTAGCCGGCTTCCATGAAGCTCTTGTACTGCTCGGGGCTGATCGCCCCCATGTAGCCGACGACGTGGGCGGCGTGCGGCGCGTACGGGTAGACCCGTTCCCAATCGGAGATGATCGACACCCCGGGGAAGTCTTCCGAGCGCTCCATGATCGCGGCCGCGGTCGGCTCGTCGATGCCGCGCTTGACGGCGAATGGCAGGAACGGGTTGTTGGCGATACCGCGCGGGTCGAACCGGTCTTCCAGCTCCTCCACCGGCACGCCCACCCAGCCCGACAGGCGCTCGAACAGATCGGTGCGCTGGGTCTTGCTGCGCAGCATCTGCCAGTCGATCGCGACCGTGAGCACGCGCCGGTTGTCGGCCAGGATGCGACCCTCGGAGTCGAAGATCCGGCCGCGCTCGGGCGCCAGCCGCACCGTGCGCGTCGACGCCGCGGTGACCCGGTCGCGTAACTCGTCGGCCTTGACGGTCTGGAGGAACCACAACCGTATGCCCAGCAGCGAGAACAAGATCACGCCGACCAGGCCGAGCATGCCGAGCCGCGTGGCGCGCCGGTCAACCGCCATGGCTCCAGCCTCCCACAGCTGCGGCGGACATGGGATTCATCCGCGTCCCACCGGCCCTTGGCCGACCAGCAATACGTGGAGCCCAGCCTGCGTGGCGCCTGAGCGCAGAGCGTGGCGGCTCACGCCTTCACCACCGATGCCTCGGCCGGGCCCTTCCACTCGGGCTTGGCGACCTTCATCGCCCATCGCCCGAGCGGCACCAAGGCGATGCTCAAGATCGCGGCCGACACGGCAACCACCGGGATCACCCGGAACAGGTGCGGATTGAACGAGTCCTCCTCGCCGACGAAGCGGCGCACGACCGGAGCGAGGCTCTCGCCCACCGCACTCCCAACGGCCACGAACAGGCCGGCCAGCCACCACGTCGTCTCGATGCGGATCACGTCGACCCACCCAGCGACGTACGCGCCGACACCAAACGCGATCGACGACGAACCGAGCGGGGCACCGGTCGACATGTCGAACATCAGCCCGAGCACGAACGCCCCGGCCGCGCCCCGGTCGGGCCCTGCCGCAGCTGCCGCCGAACATGCGAAGGCGAGCAGCACCTGCACGATCACGCCGAACGGGCGCAGTTCGACGAACAGCGTCTTCTGCAGCGCCAACAGCGCCATGCCCACCGGTATCAGGCGGAGAAGGAAGCTGTTGAGGATCGCTCCCACTCACTGCACTCCCGGGGCCTCGTTGGGGGCCTGGAACAGCACCACCGTCAAGAAGTCGAGCCGCCCGAGGTCGGCGTTCGGCTCGACCTCGAGCAGCAGCCCGGCGGTGCCCGGGCGGGGGATCACGTTCACCACGTACCCGATCGGCAGGTCGGGCGGCGCCAGCGACTGGCCGCCGCCGGCAGTGAACACCACGTCGCCCACCTGCGGGCGCCCGAACTGGGGCGAGTCCGAAATCAGGCTGACCCGCGGCAGACGACCCTGCCCCTGCCCGTCGAGCATTCCGGTCTCGCGGGTCACCGGCGCGAGCGTCGTGCTGGTGGTCGACGAGCTCGTCGTCGTACCCCCTTCGGGGGCGACGCCGTCGCCGGGCACGCTGTCGCCGGGAACGCTGCCACCGGCCAGGTTGTCACCCGGCACGCTGTCGGGCCCCGGCTGCGCGGGCTCGCCGAACGGATCGGGGGGAAGCGTCGTACTCGTCGTCGACGTGCTGGTGGTGGTCGTCGTCATCATGTCGTTGGCGATGTCGTCGATGTCGTCGACTGGCAGCCCGCTCGGGGTGGTGGCCAAAGGCACCTCGTCGGCGGCGTCGCGGGTGCCGACCACCTTCACATAGATGTGGTAGCTGGGGTCGGTCAGCAACATCACCACGGCCGTCTCGGGGCGCAGAATGGTGATCCTGCCGACCAACCCAGCGGCGTTCATCACCGGCATACCCTGACGCAGTCCGTCGAGCGAACCGCAGGCGATCTCCACGGTCTGCCTATCGTTGCTCGGCGACTCCCCGATCGTGTTGCAGGTCCGCCGGTCGTACTCGGCCAGCGACGGCAGGTCGAGCAGCGTGCGCATCTCCTCGTTCTGGCGGCGGGCGTTGATCGCCGCCAGGATGTCGCCGCGGGCCTCGTCCCACTGTTCTTGCAGCTCGCGGTTCTTTCGTTGGAGGTCGTCGACCTGGGTGATCCCGTCCCAGGCTCGCACCACCGGGCGGGTGACCACCTCGCCGGCGATCTGGAACGGGCGGAACACGTAGTCGAAACCCGACCGCGCGCCGTCGAGCAAGGTGTTGCCGCGTAGGTCGATGGTGACCAGCAGCACCGACGACAGCAAGAGAATCAGAATCGTCCGGCGGCGGCCGGGAGTGTAGATCGGCATCGAGGTTGCGCCCGCGGGCAGGTCAGTCGTCGCCGCCGAGCGACATCAACCCCCGCATCGCGTCGATGTTCTCGAGTGCCCGCCCGGAACCGATCACCACGCTGTACAACGGATCAGGAGCGACGCGGATGGGCATGCCGGTCTCGTGCTCGAGGCGCTTGCCCAGGCCACCCAGCAGGGCGCCACCGCCGGTCAGCGTGATGCCGTCTTCCATGATGTCGGCCGCGAGTTCGGGCGGCGTCTTGTCGAGCGTGGTCTTCACGGCGTCAACAATGGCACTCACCGGCTCGGCAAGGGATTCACGCACGTGCTCGGTGGTGAGCTGGATGGTCCGCGGCAGGCCCGACACGAGGTCGCGCCCGCGGATGTCGGCGGTGAGCTCTTCCTCCATCGGCCAGGCCGAACCCATCTGGATCTTGATCTCTTCGGCGGTGCGATCGCCGATCGCCAGCGAGAACTCCTTCTTGACGTACTGCATGATCGCGTCGTCGAGTTCGTCGCCGGCCACCCGTACCGATTGGGCGGTGACGATGCCGCCGAGGCTGATGACGGCGACCTCGGTGGTGCCGCCGCCGATGTCGACGATCATGTTGCCGCTCGGCTCGTGCACGGGCAGGTCGGCCCCGATCGCGGCGGCCATCGGCTCCTCGATGATGTGCACCGGCTTGCGGGCCCCGGCGTACTCGGCCGCGTCCTGCACCGCGCGCTGTTCGACGCCGGTGATGCCCGAGGGCACGCAGATGACCATCCGCGGCTTGGACCACTTCGACGCGTGCACCTTCTGGATGAAGTAGCGCAGCATCTTCTCGCACACCTCGAAGTCGGCGATCACGCCGTCTTTCAAGGGGCGGATCGCCTTGATGTGATTCGGCGTGCGGCCCATCATGCGCTTGGCCTCGACACCCACCGCGACCGGTCGGCCGTCGTTGATGTTGACGGCGACCACCGACGGCTCGTCGAGCACCACCCCGAGCCCGCGCGCGTAGATCAGCGTGTTCGCGGTTCCGAGGTCGATTGCCAGGTCGCGGCCGAGGCTGAGTGGGTTGCTACGGGCCATAGGGCGTTTGCCAGGCTACCCGCCCGGCCAACCGGTCAGAGAGCGGGGAACCAGATGCCGATTTCGCGTTCGGCCGACTCGAGCGAGTCGCTGCCGTGCACGAGGTTCTCCGTGAACAAGATGCCAAGGTCGCCGCGGATGGTGCCGGGGGCGGCCTTGGCCGGGTTGGTGGCGCCCACCATGGTGCGCACGACCTCCCAGGTGTTCTCGGGCCCCTGGACCACCAAGGCGACCAGTGGGCCACGGCTCATGAACTCGACCAGTTCACCGTAGAACGGCTTGCCGACGTGCTCGGCGTAGTGCTCGGCGAGGGTGGCCGCGTCGGCCGTGCGCCGATCGAGCGCCACGATGTCGAGGTTCTTGGCCTCGAACCGGCTGAGAATCGCGCCGACGAGCTTGCGCTCCACGGCATCCGGCTTGAGCAGTACGAGCGTCCGGTCAGACATGGCCGCAGAGGCTACCGACGAGCATCACAAACGGTCACCGGAACGCACGGCGGGCGGCGCCGGCGACGTAGATGCTCCCGGCGGCGAGGATCGCGTCGTCGGCGTCGGCCCCCCTGACGGCCGCCCGGCAGGCCGCCTCGACCGTGTCGTGGACGTACACCTCGTCGCAACCCGCCTCACGGGCGGCCTGGGCGACGCGAGCGGCGGGGATACCCCGCGGCGACGGAGCGGTGCAAGCGTGGACGACGTCGAACTCGTCGGCGCGCAGGGCCGCGACCATGTCGGCCGGTTCGCGCAACGTGCCGACCACCAGGATGCGGCGCCCGTCCGGCTGGAAGTCGCCGAAGAACACCTCGGCGCACACGTCGGCGCCGTGCGGGTTGTGGGCCGAGTCGACGATGATGAGCGGCTGCACGCCGACCACCTCGAAGCGGCCGGGCATCTCGACGTTGGCGAACCCCTCGTGGACGACGTCTTCGGCGAGTGGCGCGGCAAAGAACGTCTCGACCGCGGCGAGGGCAACCGCCGCGTTGTCACCCTGATGGGCGCCGTGCAACGGGAGAAACACGTCGTTGTAGATCGTGGTGGGTGTGCGCAGGTCGAGCGCGCGGCCACCGATCGCGAGCGAATTGTCGGCGACGCCGAAGTCGTGCCCGCGCACGAGCTGTACGGCGCCCCCCTCGGCTCGGAAGACCTCAACCAGGTCGGGGTCGGTCTCGCCGATCACCGCCGCACTGCCGGCCTTGATGATGCCGGCCTTCTCGGCGGCGATGTCGGCCAGCGTCGGCCCGGCGAACTCGGTGTGGTCGAGGGCGATGTTGGTCACCACCGCGACCTGGGCCTCGACCACGTTGGTGGCGTCCCAACGGCCGAGCATGCCGACCTCGACGACGGCGACCTCGACGGCGATGTCGGCGAACCAGCGGAACGCGGCCGCGGTGACGGCCTCGAAGTACGTGGGACGCACGCCGGTCAGCACCTCGAGGTCGGCGATCGCGGCGATCTGCTCGGCGAACTCGTCGTCTCCGATCGGCTCGGTGTCGCGGCGCCAGCGCTCGTTGACACGTTCCAGGTGGGGCGACGTGTAGGTGCCCACCGTGAGGCCCTGGGCCATCAGCAGGCGGGTGATCATCTGCGCCGTCGAGCCCTTGCCGTTGGTGCCGGTGACGTGGATGACCGGCTGGGCGAGCTGCGGGTCACCCATCGCCGCGCAGAGCCGGGCGATCGACTCGGTCGACGGCGACGTCAGCCGCCCGGTCTTCTCGTAGCTGGCGTGCTCGTCGAGGTAGGCAAGCGCTTGGCCGTAGTCCACCCCCCGAGTCAACCAGCTGTCGGGTCGGACCCCTTGGAGTCTGACCCCACAATCGACAGTTCGCGCGGTGGGGCGGCTACGAGGCGCGGCGTTGGCGGGGGGCGTTCTTGCGCGGGACCAGGGTGGGGTTGGCCTTGTTGCGCACGGTGTCGGCGTCGATCACGACCTTGCCGATGTCGCCCCGACCGGGCAGGTCGTACATGGTGTGCAGGAGCACCTCTTCGAGGATGGCCCGTAGGCCACGCGCTCCGGTGCCACGCAGCAGTGCCAGGTCGGCGACCGCGTCGATGCCGTCGTCGGTGAACTCGAGCTCGACGTCCTCGAACTCGAACACCTTCTGGTACTGCTTGACCAGGGCGTTCTTCGGCGCCGTCAGGATCTTCACCAGAGCGTCGCGGTCGAGCGAGCGCACCGCCCCCACCATCGGCAGGCGCCCGATGAACTCGGGGATCATGCCGAACTTGACGAGGTCTTCGGGGAGCACCTGGGCGAACAGTTCGCCCGGGTCGCGGTCCTGCTTGTTGCGCACGACGCCGTGGAACCCGACACCCTGCTTGCCCACCCGCTGCTCGATGATGGTCTCCAGCCCGGCGAACGCCCCGCCGAGGATGAACAGCACGTTCGTGGTGTCGACCGTGATGAACTCCTGGTGCGGGTGCTTGCGCCCACCCTGCGGTGGCACCGATGCCTGCGTGCCTTCGAGGATCTTCAGCAGCGCCTGCTGGACACCCTCGCCCGACACGTCGCGGGTGATCGAGGGGTTCTCGCTCTTGCGGGCGATCTTGTCGATCTCGTCGATGTACACGATGCCGGTCTCGGCCCGCTTCGTGTCGAAGTCGGCGGCCTGGATCAGCTTGAGGAGAATGTTCTCGACGTCTTCACCGACGTAGCCGGCCTCGGTGAGGGCGGTTGCGTCGGCGACCGCGAACGGCACGTTGAGCATTCGCGCCAACGTCTGCGCGAGGTGCGTCTTGCCGCAGCCCGTGGGGCCGAGCAGCAAGATGTTCGACTTCTGCAGCTCGACGTCGCCGCGGCGGGCGATGCCCGACTGCTGCTGGTACTGGATGCGCTTGTAGTGGTTGTAGACCGCCACTGCGAGGATCTTCTTGGCGTGTTCCTGGCCGACCACGTAGTCGTCGAGGAACTCACGGATCTCGCGTGGGTTGGGCAGGTGCTCGAAGCTCAACTCGCCGCTGTCGGCAAGCTCTTCCTCGATGATCTCGTTGCAGAGATCGATGCACTCGTCGCAAATGTAGACGCCAGGCCCGGCGATCAGCTTCTTGACCTGCTTCTGCGACTTGCCGCAGAACGAGCACTTCAACAGCTCGCCGGTGTCTCCGAACTTCGCCACGACGTGAAGTTAGCCGACGGGGCTCAGCGAATCGCGCTGGTCTGGTCGACCGAGTCGCGGCTGGTGATGATCCGGTCGATCACGCCGTACTCGAGCGCCTCGTTGGCTTCCATCACGAAATCGCGGTCAGTGTCGGCGTGGATCTTCTCGACCGGCTGACCCGTGTGGTTGGCCAAGATGTTGTCGAGCAGATCGCGCATGCGCAACAGTTCCTTGGCAGCCAACTCAAGGTCGGTGACCTGGCCGTAGCCGACCTGGCCCCACGGCTGGTGCAGCAGGATGCGGCTGTGCGGAAGGGCCAGGCGCTTGCCCTTGGTGCCCGCCGCCAACAGCACTGCCGCGGCCGACGCGGCCTGCCCGAGGCAGATCGTGGCGATGTCGTTGCGGATGAACTGCATCGTGTCGTAGATCGCGAACGCCGAGGTGATGTCACCGCCGGGGCTGTTGATGTAGATGTTGATGTCCTTCTCGGGGTTCTCCGACTCCAAGTGGACCAGCTGCGCGCAGATCAACGAGGCGATCTGGTCGTCGATCGGGGTCTGCAAGAAGATGATGTTGTCCTTCAGCAGACGGCTGTAGAGGTCGTACGCCCGCTCGCCTCGGCTCGTCGTCTCGACGACGTTCGGAACGAGGTAGTTCTTCGCATCGAGGTTCATCTACTCCCCCTCGTCGTCGTGGTCATGATCGTCGTGGTCATGATCGTGACCCTTGTGGTCGTGGTCATGATCGTGGTCGTCGTGAGTATGGCCGAGCACAAGGTCACGATCGACGGGATTGCCGTCGGTGTCGACGATTTCGATGTTGTGCAACAGCCAGTCGAACGCCTTCTGCTTGCGGATGCCGGCCAGCACCTCGGGCACCGCGTCGTTCTGTTCGTAGATCCGCCGGATCTCTTTGGCCTTGGCCCCGAACTGGTACGCCATCCGGGCGTACTCCATCTCGAGGTCGGCGTCGGTGGCCTCGATCGCTTCGGCCTTGGCGACGGCCCGCAGGGCGAGGTCGGTCCGCACGCCCAACTCGGCGCCGGGACGGGCCTGGGCCATGAAGTCTTCCGGCGTCTGCCCGGTGACCTGGAGCCACTGCTCGACCGAAATGCCCGAGGCCTGGAGCTGGCGGGTGAGTTCGCCGGTCTGGCTTTGGATCTGCGACTGCACCATCGACTCGGGCAGGTCGACGTCGACCAGCTGGGCGAGCGCCTCGTTGACCTTCGTGCCCAACGTGCGGCGCACGGCCGTGAGCTTGCGCTCGGTGAGCTGCTCGGTGAGGTTGGCCTCCCACTCGGCGACCGTGTCGAACTCGCCGAGGTTGTCGGCGACCCACTCGTCGGTGAGTTCGGGCAGCTGGAGCGTCTGCACGGCCTTCACGGTGACGCTGAAGTCGGCCGGCTCCTCGGTGCCCTTGGGAGTGCTGGTGAACTCGACCACGTCGCCTTCGGAGGCACCAGTGAGGTGCTCGTCGAAGTCGTCGGTGACCCAGCCCTGACCCAGCTCGTAGCTCCAGTCCTCGGTGTTCAGGCCCATCACCTCGTCGCCGTCGCGGGTGGCTGCGAGGTCGAGCGTGAGGAAGTCACCGGCCTGCGCGGCGCGCCCGGCGGCGGCCAGCGTGCCCCCCTGCTTGAGTTCGGCCTCTTGCGCCTCGGCCAGTTCCTCGGGTGTGGGCAGCGGCGACTCGATCTCGATGCGCAGGCCGCCGTAGCCGGGCACCGTGATTTCGGGGCGCACCTCGCACTCGGCCTCGAACTCGACGGGGCCGTCTTCCTCCCCGCCGGTGATCTCGACCTGCGGCGTGGCGACCAGGTCGACGTCGTGCTCGCGCACGGCCTTGCTGAGATAGTTCGGGACCGACTCGCGCAGGGCCTGTTCGCGGGCCGGCGCGAGGCCGATGCGAGCTTCGAGCAGACGCCGCGGCGCCTTGCCGTTGCGGAACCCGGGAAGCTTGACCTCGCGGGCGATCGTCTTGAAAGCGGCGTCGATGTCCTTGTCGAACTCGGCCTCATCGACCTCGACGTACAGCTTGACCTTGTTCCCCTCGAGGGGTTCGACCGATGACTTCATGAAGGGCTGAATGCTACCGGCGGCCGTCTCCGGTGGTTCAGCCGTGTCTGGCGGTTGAGCTTGTCGAAACCCGCCAGCACTACACTCGCCACCTGTGCTGATCTGGAAGCCCCACGCACTCGCTGTGCCGCACACCGGCCAACTCGACTTGAAGACCGGCGACAAGGTGCGTACCACCACCGAGGTCAAGGGCGTGCCGGTCGGCACCTCCGGACGCGTGCTGCTCGCCAACGGATTCAACTGGCAGCGCTACCGCATCCTGTTCGACAACGGGGCCGAGGTCGGCGACCTCGATCACCGCCACCTCGAACCGGTCGGCCGCACCGCCAAGCGGCTCGCCAAACGAGCCAAGCGCTCCTGACGCAGCCCGGTAACGTGACAGCGCTACGGGGTGTAGCGCAGCTTGGTTAGCGCACCTGCTTTGGGAGCAGGGGGCCGGAGGTTCGAATCCTCTCACCCCGACGTGGAGATCGTGGCGCATCGGGCCGGCAACGATCTTGCCGGCGCCCGGCGCGCTGCCCTGGTTGCCGACCTGGTCGAAGTCGACGTGCACTGGCGCCGCGGCCGTATCGAGGTACGCCACGCCAAGCGGATCTGGGGCACCCGCCGGCTGTGGGAACGGTGGTACCTGCTGCCACGTGACACACCGGTCGGCACACTTGGCCCGCTGCTCGAAGCGCTCCCCCACACACACCTACTGATCGACCTGAAGGGCTGGTCGCCGCGCCTGGCCGGCGCGGTCCGGGCGGCGATCGCCGGGCGATCGCACACCACGGTGGCCACCAAGTCGTGGTATCTGCTGCGCCCCTTCCGCGACCTGCCGTCGGTACGCACGCTGCGTTCGGCGGGTACTCGCCCACGCGTGGCCGTGGTGGCTTGGGGGCTACGGGTGGGGAGGTCGCCGCACGGTACGGCGGTCCACAACCGGCTCATGACCGAGCGCGTCGTCGCCCGCCTGTCGCGGAACGGCCCCGTGTTCGCCTGGGCTGTCGACGATGCCGAGCGCGCCCGCGACCTCGTCGCCTGGGGCGTCGATGGCCTGATCCTCGACGACGTGACGATCGGCGGCGAGCGCAAGGCGCGGCGCGTAGACGGTGCGCCAGATGAAGCGTGATGCCGCCAGGCCGACGAGCGCCACGACCGCGCCGATCAACCCGTCGATCACGTAGTGGTTCCCCGTGGCCACCACGGCGAGCGCCATCAACGCCGGGCCGACGACACCGAGCACACGCACCACGACGTGACCACCAACGCGGACGAGGAAGATGCCGATCAGCAGATTCCACCCGACGTGCAGGCTCGGTACCGCCGCGTATTCATTGACCAACTGGGGTGGCTGCAACACCCGATATGCGCGCGACCACTCGGTGACCGTGTCGACGAATCGGTCGGGCAGGTGCCGCGGCGGCGCCACCGGATGGATGGCGAACACCACAAGCCCGATCGCACCCGACACGAACATCGCGTTGCGGAGCACGACGAAGTCGTCGTGATGACGACGGTGCAACCACAGCAACGTGGCCACGATCACCGGCCAGTGACCCCAGATGTAGACCCAGTTCGCCAGATCGGTGAGCGCCCGACTAGCGAGCACGACACCCTGGAACGACTCCTCGATGTCGATGCCGAACCAGGCCTCGAGCCGCAGCACGCCGTACCCGTTCTCGATCGCGTCGGCAGCGCTGCCTTCGGTCAGCCCGCGGACGCCGAAGTACAGCAGCGCACTCATGGCGATGAGGCTCATCTGCCAGGCCCACGCCAACGGCAGGTGACGTCCCGGACGCCGGCCGCCTGGCGGTGTGGACTCGGTCATACCTCCACCTTGCCGACCCCGGAGGCACGCGCGCCAGTCAGTTCGCCAGCCGACGTCCGGCGGGATGACTCGATGGGGACCCGATGTAAGGCGTTGAAACAACCTGTGCGGTGTTCTCCCTGGTCGCTGGCCACTTACCTCCCCCTTACGTAAAAACTTCGTCAAGTCCAGATCGTCACCGCCGATGCCCACGGCCGACCGGGTGCCCACACCCGGGCAAGTCGAGGAGGGGCATCATGCGAAAGGTTCATCGTCTGCTGTTAGCAGGCGGCGTCGTGTTGAGCGTCTGTGGCGCTCAAGTGGCGATCGGCGCCGAACGGGGTGACACAGCGTCCGTGTTCGTGCCGATCGTGCCGTGTCGCCTGCTCGACACGCGACCGGGCACCAACAACGTCGGGCCCCGGTCCACCCCGATCGAGGCCGATGGCACGCACGTCGCCGACGTGTGGGGTGCCAACGGCAACTGCAGCATCCCGCCGGTGGCGACGGCCGTCTCCGCCAACGTCACCGCGGTCAACGGCACGGCGGCGAGCTTCCTGACGCTCTACCCGGCCGATGCGGCGTCCCTGCCAAAGGCCTCGAACCTCAACTGGGTTCCGGGCGCACCGCCGGCGCCGAACAAGGTCGACGTCAAGCTGGCTGCGGACGGGCGCCTGGCGATCTTCAATCGTAACGGCACCGTCGACGTCGTGGTCGACCTGGTCGGCTACTACATCCCGGCACCGTCCGGCGCGGCGCTGCCCGGAGAGCCCGGCGGCACCGGTCCGAAGGGCGACACCGGAGCAGCCGGCCCCGCTGGACCCGCCGGTCCGGCAGGCCCGAAGGGCGACACCGGAGCACCCGGAGCCGCAGGCCCGAAGGGCGACACCGGAGCACCCGGCGCAACCGGAGCCGCAGGCCCGAAGGGCGACACCGGAGCACCCGGCGCAACCGGAACTGATGGAGCGAGTGCGCTCGAGATCTGGCGCGCCAACGGCCACGCCGACGGCACGATCGAAGAGTTCCTCACCAGCCTGACCGGCCCCACCGGCCCAGAAGGACCCGCCGGTGCAGACGGCACCGACGGCCAAGACGGCGTCCCCGGACCCGAAGGACCCCAAGGCGAACCCGGCACCAACGGCCAAGACGGCGCCCCCGGCCCACAAGGGCCTGCCGGTGCAGACGGCACCGACGGCCAAGACGGCGCCCCCGGACCCGAAGGACCCCAAGGCGAACCCGGCACCAACGGCCAAGACGGCACCCCCGGCCCACAAGGACCCCAAGGACCAGCAGGACCGCGGGGACCAATCGGCGACGACGGCTTGAGCGCACTCGACCTCTGGAACCTCCATCACCACGTCCAACTCACCATTGACCAGTTCCTCGACGTCATCGTCGGCGCCCAAGGCCCACCCGGGCCCCAAGGTCCCACCGGACCACAAGGCCCTCAAGGCGAGCCCGGCGATGACGGTGTCAACGGCCAAGACGGCGCACCCGGCCCACAAGGACCCGAAGGACCAGCCGGACCCGAAGGGCCGCAAGGGCCAGCCGGCACCGACGGCGCCAACGGACAACACGGCGCCCCCGGCCCACAAGGACCCGAAGGACCAGCCGGACCCGAAGGACCAGCCGGACCCGAAGGACCACAGGGACCGGAAGGACCAGAGGGACCAGCCGGCACCGACGGCGCCAACGGTCCGGCCGGACCACAGGGCCCTCAGGGCCCCGCCGGGCCACAGGGTCCCGCCGGGCCGATCGGCAACACTGGGCCCGCCGGATCTGCCGGGCCGCAGCGGGTCACCCTGGAAGGGGGCGGTTCCGCGGGGGGTAGCTACTCCAGCGCTCAGTACGTGGGCGACCGCACTCGTGGCAGCATCAGCCAGGCCAACGAACGCCACATGAGCTACATGGTGCCGGCCAACACCACCTTCGTCTCGTTCGTCTGCCGATCGGTCCAGGCATCGGGGGCAGGCTCCGGGATCGTGACGTTCAACGTCCGGGTCAACGGTGCCGACGCCTCACCGGCGCGGACCTGCGTGACCGCCAACGACAGCCCGGCGGCGACCACGCAGACGATCAACCTGCCGCTGGTGGCCGGGGACCTGGTGACGATCCGTGTCCAGGCGGACAACAGCACGTCGCGCTACGTGTGGTGGGCCTTGTCCTGACGTTCGGAGAAGCGTGAATGATGCCTCGGTGAGCCCAGGATGGGGGCTTACCGAGGCATCGCCGCGTTCAGGACGGCAGTCGCAGGTTGCGGAACATCAGGTCGTGGACCCGTTCCCAGTGCTGCTCGCTGGCGTAGCGGTGGTAGCGGGGGCCGGCCGGCGCGTACCCGTGGACTGCCTCGGCGTAGGTGTCCATCGTCCAGGTCAAGCCGGCTGCGTCGAGCGCTCCGGTCACGATCGGGCGTTGCTCCTCCGGGGCGGTGGGGTCGTTGTCCGCCCACCCGAGGTAGACCTCAGCCGTGGCCGACTCGAGGTTCAGGTGCGGCGAGTCGGGCGTGTCCCGAACGAGCCAAGCACCGTGGATCGATGCGGCTGCGACGGCGCGCCCCGGATACGCCTTGGCGACGGCAAGCGTCAAACCACCGCTCATGCAGAACCCCACCGCTCCGAAGCGGGCAGCGTCGGCAGCCGGGTCGGCCTCGGCGTACGCCAGCAGCGTGGCGGCGTCGGTGAGGATGCCGGCGGGTGTCACCGTCGCCATCATTTCCTGCCGAGCGTGCATGTCCTCGTCGCTCGCGCCGAACTCACGGAACGGGCCGCCGCGGTAGAACAGGTACGGCAGCATCACGTAGTAGCCGGCGGTGGCGAGACGTGACGCCATGTCCTTCAGGGCCGGGCGGATGCTCGGGGCATCCATCAGGTACAGCACCAACGGGTGCGGCCCGCCACCTTCGGGGTGGTACACGAACGTCTTCATGGCGCCGTCGGGAGTGGCGAGGTCGACCTCGGTCTCAATCATCCGTCGATCTTCGCACCCGCGCCTGTCACCGCGGGAAGGCAGCGTGGGAACATGGCAGCGGTGCGTGACGACGTCGAGGGCCGAATCGAGATCGAACTGGTCGAACACGAACCGCCGCGGCGCTGGGCTCGCGACGACCCGGCGACGGCAAGGGTTCCGATCGAACCCGAGCCCGTGGCGGCCGACGAAGACGCAGACGCAACGCCCACCGAGGCGACGGGACGCGGCCGGGTGGTGGGAATCGCGGCCGGGGTGGGCGCCGCGGGCCTGCTGATCGGTTGGCTGGCAGGCGGGGTCGGCAACGACGGCAACCCTGCGACCGACGCCGGGCCGACCGGTACGCGCCCGGTGGCCACCGCGGCTCCACCGGCCAGCTTCGGCGACAACCCGGCATTGGTCGAGCCCGACGCTCCGGTGCTGTCGGAACCCACCCGGACCACGCGCCCGCGCGCGACCACCACGACAACGGTGCCAGAAGCGCGGATGATCGGACCGATCCCCGGGGTCGACCCAGCGCTGGTGGGGCTGCCGTACGAGATCGTGACCGAGGACGGGCGCGGACACCTCCAGTACATCGACCTCGCCACCAACACGATCACCACGCTCGGGGCCGCGCGCGGGAACGACACCGGACAGCTGTTCGCGGGCGACGGCTGGGTGATCGTTCCCAACGGGTCGATGGGCAGCGCACTCGCCTACTACGACGGCGATCCTGCGCCGCACAGGATCAACGACTTCGACGCCTGGAGCGTGCTCCACGCACCCGGCGCGTCGACCTGGTGGGTCGCCGACGAGACGGTGCAGATGGGTCTGCCCGGGACGATGATCGAGATCGACGCGACCGGCACCCCTACCGGCGCCACGGTCGCCCTGCCAACCGGACCTATGGAAGTCGACAGCGACGGAACATTCCTCGTCCACGCGCCTGGGGGCGCCTACCTGGTCTCGTCGGCGGGAACCTCGCGGCTGACCACCGGAGAGGTCATCGCCGCCGGAGCAACCACGGTGCTGGCGCGCGAATGCGACGAATCGCTGGACTGCGGCTACGTGGTGGTCGACCGCCGGTCGGGTGAACGGCGGCTCCTACCCGGCCTGTCCGACGAACTCTCGATCGAACGACTCTGGCGGTGGGGAATGACAACGCGGTCGATCTCGCCGGACGGCGCCGTAGCAATGGTGAGCTTGCCGATCTGGCAGCCGATGAACGGCGGACGGATGATGAACGGCTTCACCACAGTGATCGTCGACCTCGTCAACGGCCAGACCGAACCGCTCGACGTCGAGATGGAGCCGTGGACGTCGGGGGTGTCGTGGACCGACGACAGCCAATACGCGTTCCTCCTCGTCAACGGTGAAGTGCTCGCCTGGTCGCGCGAAACCGGCGCCTTCCTGTCGGTCGGCAGCGTGCCCGACGACGCCGCGACACGGCGTCTGCAAGTGTTTGCGGTGCGGCCCTCCGACGGCACCCCCTGGTTCAGTCGTTAGGAAGCCGCCCGGCCGCGTCCGGTACCGTGCCGACCGATGCCCTCCGACTTCTCTCCGATTGCCGACGAGTTGCTCGTCAACAACCGCGCGTACGCCGGCGAGTTCACGGCCGGCAACCTCCCCGTCGCCCCGGCGCGTCACCTGGCGGTGGTGGCCTGTATGGACTCGCGGATGGACATGTTCGCGATCCTCGGGCTCGGCCCGGGCGAGGCCCACGTGATCCGTAACGCAGGCGGCGTGATCACCGACGACGTGATCCGGTCGCTGTGCCTCAGCCAGCGCCTGCTCGGCACGCGCGAGGTGATCCTGATGCACCACACCGACTGCGGCATGCAGAAGGTGACCGACGACGCCTTCAAGGCCGAACTCGAAGCCGAGTTGGGCATCAAGCCGTGGTGGGCGTTGGAGTCGTTCAGCGACCCCTACGCCGACACCGCCCAGTCGATCCGGCGCCTGCGGACGACGCCGTTCGTGCCGTACCGCGACCACATCCGCGGCTTCGTCTACGACGTCGACCGCGGTTCACTCGACGAAGTCGAAGCCTGACGTCAGACGTACTGGCGGAAGAGGATTTCGGCGACGCAGCTGGGCTTGGCGGCGCCCTCGACTTCGAACGTGAACTCCATCGTGGTCTGCACACCACCGGCGACGTCGTCGACCGCGAGCAGCTTCACGCCCAGGCGCAGGTTGGCCCCCACCGGCACGGGCGACGGGAAACGGACCTTGTTGGCGCCATAGTTGACACCCATCGTAAACCCGCCCAGGCGCACCACCTGCGGGTACAGCAGCGGGCCGAGCGACAGGGTGAGGTAGCCGTGGGCGATCGGGCCACCGAACGGGCTCTCGGCGTTGGCGCGCTCGACGTCGACGTGGATCCACTGGAAGTCGCCCGTGGCCTCGGCGAACTGGTTGACCCGCTCCTGGGTGATCTCGACGTACGGGCTGTAGCCGAGGTGCTGGCCCACGAGCGCCTTGAGCTCGTCGGGGCCGTCGATGACGCGGGGTCCTGCGCTGGATGACATGGCGGCGATCTTGGCACGTACCCTGGCCAGGTGAGCAACCGGCCCGACCCGTACCGTTCCGGTCTCGTCACGTTCGTCGGACGCCCCAACGTCGGCAAGTCGTCGCTCGTCAACGCGATCTGCGGGCGCAAGGTGTCGATCGTGTCCGACAAACCGCAGACCACCCGCCACCGGGTGATGGGCGTGCTGACCCGTCCCGACGCGCAGCTCGTGTTCGTCGATACGCCGGGCCTGCACAAGCCCGTGTCGGCGCTGGGCGAGCGGGTCAACGCCACCGCGCTCGGTTCGGCCGACGACGTCGACGTGCAATGTCTGGTACTCGACGCCACCGCCCCGTTCGGCAAGGGCGACCGGTGGGTGGCCGAGCATCTGGCCATGGACAGCGCGGTGGTGATCGTCAACAAGACCGATCGGGCCAAGCCCGAGCAGGTGCTGGCGATGCTGAACGCGGCCTCCTCGCTCGGAGCAGCGGCGTACTTCCCCGTGTCGGCCCGTTCCCGCGACGGCGTGGAAGCGCTGGTCGAGCACCTCGTCGGGCTGCTGCCGGAAGGGCCGCAGTACTTCCCCGACGGCGAGTTCACCGACATGCCCGAGGAGCAGTGGGTGGCCGAGCTGGTGCGCGAGCAACTGCTCGCGGTCACCCGCGACGAGCTGCCGTACTCGATCGCCACTCAGGTCACCGAGTGGGAGTGGCCGCGCATCCGGGTCGACATCGTCGTCGAGCGCGAGAGTCAGAAGGGCATGGTGATCGGCAAGGGGGGCGCCAACCTCAAAGTGGTTGGCCAGAAGGCCCGCGAGCAACTTCCGCCCGGGGCGTTCCTCGAGCTGCGCGTCCGCGTCGACAAGGACTGGCAGCGCCGCCCCGACCGGGTCCAACGCCTCGGCTACTGACGTCGCGCCGCGGCGGGTCAGAGGTTGACGAGGAGGCGGTCGAGGCCGTGGAAGTGGAAGATGTCGCGGTACTGCGGCGGTTCGGCGAGGGCGATGTCGGGGTAGGTCGTGAACACGGCCCGCAGCGACGTCTCGAGCTCGATCCGGGCAAGCGGTGCACCGATGCAGAAGTGGATGCCCGAACCGAAGCTGACGTTGCCGCCGTCTGGCCGGAACGGGTCGAACCGATCGGCGTCGGCGAAGCGCCGCGGGTCGCGGTTGGCGGCACCGAGCAGTAACCCGACCTGCTGGCCGCGTTCGAACGTCACCCACTCCCCCGCCCCCAACTCGACCGCGGCGTCTTCGAGGGCGTAGCGCGTGAACAAGTGCAGCGGAGCATCGAAGCGCAGGCACTCCTCGACCGTGGCGCTCGCCTGCTCGGGCGTGGCGAACAGCTCGCCCGGGTCGTGCCCGCTGTCGAGAATCAGCCGTACGGCGTTGCCGGTGGTGTGCACCGTGGCCTCGTGGCCGGCGTTGAGCAGCAGGATCGCGGTGGCGATGACCTCGCCCTCGCTGAGCCGGGCGGGGCCGTCGGGCCGGTCCTCGGTGGCTTCGAGCATGTGCGTCAGCAGGTCGTCGCGGGGGTTCGCCCGGTGCTCGGCGAGTGCAGCGCGGACGTACTCGATGAACTCGGCCGCGGCCACGTCGGCATCGGCCTCGGTGGCTGCCCGGGCCTCGGCCGACGACTCGAACATGTACATCCGCACCATCCGGTTCGACCAGTCGAGCAGCAGCCGGGCGTCGCTGCCGGGCAGGCCGATCAGCTCGGCGATCACCACAGCCGGCAGCGGGGCCGCGTAGTCGCGCAACAGGTCGACAGGGCCGTCGGCGGCGCCGAACTGGGCGAGCAGCTGATCGGCCAGCTCGGCGATGCGCGGCCGCAACCGCTCGACCTGGCGCGACAGGAACGCCCGGTTCACCAAGCCACGCATCTGCGTGTGCTCGGGCGGGTCGATCGCGAGCAACGACCAGCGTTCGGTTTCCCACCAGTTGGCGATCCGCTCGGTACGTTCGGGCAGCCCCGGCCCGCGACCGAAGCGCCGGTCGCGCAGCAACGCCGACACCTCGTCGAAGCCGGCGAAGCACCAGAAGCCGTACTCCTCCCACTCGAACGCCGGCACTGCGCCGCGCTGGGCGGCATCGGCGTGCACCGCCGTGTACAGCGCGTACGGATCGCCGTAGAACGCTGGGTCGTGCGGGTCGGCGCGCACCCGCCGCCCATCGTCGGTGATGTCGAACACACCCATGCCACGAACCCTACGGCGCTCCCGGTCGTCGAGTGCCGGCGCAGCCGGTGTATCGAGACGTGCTGCGCGCACCAGCGTCTCGATACACCGATCGTGGCGGCTTCGCCGCGGGTGCGGCACTCGACGACCGGGGGCGAGTGGAGTGCGGCTGGCGTTAGCCTCGCCGGCATGGCCGCGCCGACCAGTTCGTGGAACCGCGAGACGTTGCCCGAGGGCGACGACAAGCGCGAGGCGGTGCGCGAGATGTTCGACACGATCGCCCCCCGCTACGACCTCGTCAACCGGGTGATGACGTTCCGGCTCGACGTGCGCTGGCGGCGCAAGGCGGTGCGCACGCTCGGCCTCGCTCCGGCCGCGCGGGTGCTCGACCTGGCGGCCGGTACGGGCGACCTGTGCATCGACCTGCGCCGGGCCGGCTACCAGCCGCTGGCGTTCGACCTCAGCCACGGCATGTTGCGCGCCGACCGTTCGGGTGCCCCGCGCTGCCAGGCCGACATCTTGCGCCTGCCCGTGCCCAGCGGCTCGGCCGACGGCGTGACGTGCGGGTTCGCCTTGCGCAACCTCACCGACCTCGACGCGTTCTTCGTCGAGCTGGCCCGGGTGGTGCGGCCCGGCGGGCGGATCGCCCTGCTCGACGTCGGCGTGCCGCGCAACCGGCTGATCCGAGCCGGCTACGACCTGCACTTCGGCAAGCTGGTGCCCAAGATCGGCGCACTCCTGTCGGACGGGCCCGCCTACGCGTACCTGCCGCGCAGCGTCGCCTACCTCCCCGAGCCTGCGCAGATGCTGGCGATGCTGCGGTCGGCCGGGTTCCGCGACGTCGCCCACCGCGGCCTGTCGGGTGGGCTGACGCAGCTGCTCACGGGCACCCGGGTGTGATGCACGCCGTCACCGTTCCGCTCGACATCCACCTCGACCTCAACGACGTCGCCCGCGCCAACGGCACGTTGTTCGTCCGCGACGGGGTGGGGTTCGCCGGGCGCGGCGAGGTGGCGCGGGTGCCGGTCGACGAGGCGGTCGGGTTCCTCGCCGCGATCGACCACGACGACCGCGTCGGCGGCACCCCGGGGCCGATCGCGCTCGGCAGCGTGCCGTTCCTGCCCGGTGCGGCAGCCGAGCTGATCGTGCCCGCCGTGGTGGTCGGCAAGGACGCCGACGGGCGCGCCTGGGTGACGTCGATCGACGAGCCCGAGATCGACGTGTTCGACACCGGCGAACCCGAGCCCAGCGCGGCGGGCTACGTGTTGCGGCCGGGCGTTGAGGTCGAGCTGTATCTCGACGCCGTGGCGCGGGCCCGCGACGCGGTGCGCGCCGGCGAACTCGACAAGGCCGTGATCGCGCGGCCCGTGTTCGTCGAGTCGGACCGACCGATCGACGTACACGCCGTACTGCGACGGTTGAAGGCGACGTTCGGGTCGAGCTACCGCTTCTCGATCGACGGATTCATCGGTGCCTCACCCGAACTGCTCGTCGACGTCGCGGGCGACGTCGTCCGCTCGCACCCGCTCGCCGGCACGACGCGCACCACCGGCGACCCCGAGCTCGACCTCCAGCTCGCCGCCGAACTGGAGACCAGCGACAAGAACCAGATCGAGCACCGAGCGGCGATCGAGATGGTGCGCGACACGCTGCTCCCCTACTGCAGCTACCTCGACTGGGCACCCGAGCCGTCGATCGTCAAGGTTGCCAACGTGCAACATCTGGGCTCGCAGGCCGAAGGACGCCTGTCGAAACCGACCGCGACGGTGATCGAGCTGATGCGTGCGCTCCAGCCGACGCCTGCGGTGGGCGGCTACCCCCGCGAGCGAGCGCTCAAGCTGATCGCCGAGCTGGAGGGGTTCGAGCGCGGCCCGTACGGCGGGTGCGTCGGCTGGGTCGACGGGCACGGCAACGGCACGTGGGCGGTCGCCTTACGGTGCGCCGAGCTGTCGCCCGACCGGCGGGTGGCGCGCCTGGTCGCCGGGGGCGGCATCGTCGCCGGCAGCGAACCACTGGCCGAGCTGGCCGAGACGCAAGCCAAGTTCCAAGCCATGCTCAGCGCCATCGTCCGCCCGTAGTAGGTGGTTTCGACAGGCTCAACCACCCGGGGGTTGAGCCTGTCGAAACCACCTACCTGAGAGCGGCGACGACGGGGGCGAACTGGTCGGGGTCGCGGACGACGTAGTGGGTGATGCCGAGGCGTTCGCGGAGGCGGCCGAGCTTGTCGACGATCTGTTCCACGCTGCCGGCCAGCACGAACGGGACCTCGTCCAGCGCCTGCGCGCTCACACCGAAGTCCTGGGCCAGTTCGCCGTCGACGGCCAGTGCCTGGACCAGCGCCGAACGCTCGATCAAGGGGTCGCGGTCACCCGCGGCCTCGGCGAGCCACTCGGCGCGCCGGTCGAGTTCGGCCAGGTCGAAGCCGGGGATGCTGATCGCCCCGTCGGCCGCGTGCTCGAGACCGGTGAACTGGAAGATGTCGGCGAACTGTCCGGCCAGGCCCACCACCCGGCGCCCGTGTCCGCCGATCAGGAACGGCACGTGCTCCTGCACCGGGCGCACGCCGAGGTCGTCGAGCGCGAGCGTGTGATGCTCGCCGTCGATGTGCGCGGCACCGGTGTCGAGCAACGCCCGCACCGCCGCCAGCGACTCGCCCAGCCGGGTGACACGCGGACCGGGTGGGCGCAGCTCGATTCCGGTCGCGGTGTGCTCGCTGAGCTGGTAGCCGGTGCCGAACCCGAGCGTCAACCGCCCCGTGGTGAGCTGGTCGATCGTCGCCGCCGTGCGCGCCAGCAGGGCCGGGTGGTGCAGTTCGTTGTTGAGCACGAGTGGCCCGACGCGCAACCGCTCGGTGGCGAGCGCGGCGGCGAGGAGCGGGGCGAACGGATCGACCGCGCCGATGTGGTCGAACGACCACAGCTCGTCGTAGCCGAGCGACTCGACCTTGCGGGCGTGCTCGGCCAGCGCCACCGGGTCGCCGAACGGGCCGCCCTGGACGGCGAAGCGGAAGCCTGTCATCGCGGCGAGACTAACGATCAGCCGTTCTGGTCAGCGTGCTACCGCCACGTCGCGGCAACTCGCGGACCACGGTCTCGATACACCGGGCGGAACCCGGCACTCGACCACCCCGCTTCACGGCGCGGCGCGGGCGTGCCACTCGGCGTGGTGCCCAATGTTGCCAGCGCGATCGCTTGCCACCCGGGTCACCCGCGGCCCCGGGGCGTTCACGGCGACGGCGACCTCGTCGAGCGTCGCCGCCGTGTCGGCCGGGATGCCGTGGGCCCGGGCGAGCGCGCACAGGTCGGTCGTGTGGGGTGTGCCGAACAACTGCTCGAATCGGTCGGCGGCCAGCTCGGTGGCCTGCGGGAGAAACGAGAAGATCCCACCCCCGGCGTTGTCGACGACCACGACCCGCAGGTCGGCGCCGAGCTGCGCCGCTGCCAGCAAGGCGTTGCTGTCGTGCAGGTAGGCGATGTCGCCGAGCAAGGCGACGACCGGGCGGCCGGTGAGCGCCACGCCGAGCGCCGTCGACAGCACCCCGTCGATACCGTTGGCCCCGCGGTTGGCGAGCGCCCGCGCCGGCGCGCCGCCGAACCACTCCAGGTCGCGCATCGGCATCGAGGCGGCGACGACCAGCTCGGCGTCGTCCGGTAGCGCGGCGGCCACCGTGCGGGCCACGGCGGGGTCGGTGGGCAAGCGGCCGGCTCTGGTCAGTTCGTCGAACGCTCGCTCGGCGGCGACGTTGGCGGCCAGCCACGTCCCGAGCCACGGCCCGTCCGGGCACCCGGTCAGCGACGCCAGGTCGGCCGGCACGCACCAGGCGGCGACGTTGTGATCGGGGTCGACCACACCGGGGCCACCCACCTGCACGACCGGCGCGCCACTGGCGACGATCCACTGCGTCAGCAGCTTCGATGCCGCCGGCCGGCCGACACGCACGACCAGGTCGGGGGCCTGGTCGCCGGCGAACGTCGGGTTGCGCAACAGCGAGTCGAACGCGGTCACCGCCAGCGGGTCGCCGCGAAGGCCCGAGTGCGGGTCGGCCAGGATCGGCCAGCCGAGGCGCGCCGCCAGCGTCGACACGTCGGAAGCGGACACGCCGGAGCGCCCGCCGGCCACGATCACACCCCGCGGCAGGTTGAAGCGCAGGTCGAGCAAGCCGTTCGAGGCGGCTACCCGGGGCACCGGCAACGGCGGGCCGATCGGCTCGGGCAGTGGCCCGGCCGCGCCCACGAGCGGCTCACGGAACGGCAGGTTGAGATGCACCGGGCCGTGCTCGGCGGCGGTGAACGCGCGCTGGGCCAGCGGGCGCCACTGGGCTGGCTCGGCGTTGTCGGGGGGCGGCGCGTCGTGCGACCAGCGCACCGCACGGACGTACAGGTCGACCTGATCGATCGTCTGCGGGGCACCGATGCCGCGCAACTCCGGCGGCCGGTCGGCCGTGCACACCAGCATCGGCACGTCCGACAGCCCCGCCTCCACCACCGCCGGGTGGAAGTTGGCGGCTGCCGTGCCGCTCGTGCACACCAGCACCGCCGGCGTGCCGGAGGCAAGCCCGATGCCGAGCGCGGTGAAGGCGGCGACTCGCTCGTCGTGGACGACGTGCAGCCGCAGCTCGGTGCGCTCGGCCAGCGCCACTGCGAGCGGCGTCGAGCGCGAACCAGGCGCCACCACCGCGTGGCGCACCCCGCACCGCACCCACTCGTCGATCAGCGTCGCCGCGAACGTGGCGTTGGCAGCAGCGATCACCGCGGGGTCACTGGCCGGCGTCACAAGCGGCGAGGGTACCGTGGAGAGATGAGCGCTGTCCCGGTTCAGGTCGACATCTGGTCCGACATCGTGTGCCCGTGGTGCTACATCGGCAAGCGCAAGTTCGAGGACGCGCTCCACCAGCTCGGTGACGAGTTCCCGGTCGAGGTCCGCTATCACGCGTACCAGCTCGACCCCACCGCGCCGCCCGGGTCGGCGATGCCGGTACCCGACATGTACGCCAAGAAGTTCGGTGGCGCCGACGTCGCCCGCCAGATGATCGAGCGAGTCACCGGTGTGGCCGCCGAGGTCGGCCTGGAGTTCCACCTCGACGTCGCCGTGCGGGCCAACACGCTGCTTGCCCACCGCCTGCTGTGGCTCGCCGCGCAACCCGAGTCGCCGGTTCCCCAAGCGGCGCTCAACGACCGCCTGATGCGCGCCTACTTCAGCGAAGGGCGCAACGTCGGCGACCCCGACACGCTCGCCGAACTGGCCGCCGACGTCGGCTTCGACGAGGAACAGGTCCGCGGTTGGCTGGCCACCGACGCCGGCGCGGCCGAGGTCGCGGCCGAGATCGAACAGGCCACCGAGTACGGCATCACGGCGGTCCCCACGTTCGTCGTCAACGAGCAGTGGGCCATTCCGGGTGCGCAGGACGCCGACACGTTCGTGACCGCGCTCCGTCGCATCCACGAGAAGCTCGCCACCGGAGCCGTGTAGCCGTGCGCTTCGTGTTCCTCCACGGGTTCACGCAGACGCATCATCATTGGCACGGCCCGGCCGAGGCAGTCCGGGCCGCGGTCGAACCGTCGGCCACGCTGGCGTACGTCGATCTGCCCGGTCACGGCCTCGCCGGTGCCGACCGCTCCGGCATCAGCCCGGCGGGCGTCGAACTGGCCGCACTCGGTGGGCCGGGTACGTGGGTCGGCTACTCGATGGGCGGACGGTTCGCGCTCCACGCCGCCCTCGCCCCGAGCCACCAGATCGAACGGCTGGTGCTCGTCGGGGCGACTGCCGGCTTGACCGACCCCGCCGAGCGCGCCGCCCGTGTCGCCGAGGACGAGACGCGAGCAGGCGCGATCGAAGCGAACGGGGTCGACGCGTTCCTCGATCGTTGGCTGGCCGCGCCACTGTTCGCCACGCTGCCGCCCCACCCCGACGGGCTGGAGCACCGCCGCCGCAACACCGCCGACGGTCTCGCCCACAGCCTGCGCACCGCCGGAACTGGCGCGCAAGAGTCGCTGTGGGAGCGGTTGGACGAGATCGACATCCCGGTGCTGTGCCTGGCCGGCGAGCTCGATACCAAGTTCACCGCGCTCGGCCGCGAACTGGCGGCCGCGCTCCCCCGCGGCGAGTTCGCCACCGTGCCCGGCGCCGGCCACGCTGCCCACACCGAACGCCCCACCGAACTGGCGAACCTGATCGCCGGGTGGCTTACCGGGTAGCGCAAGTCGGTGGTTTCGACAAGCTCAACCACCATGAGCTCCACGCCCAAGGTGGTTGAGCTTGTCGAAGCCACCGGGGCCACAGCAGTCAGGAGAACGCGTTGCGGAGGTGCTCGGCGCTGAGCTGGTTGGCTTCGACGGCTGCCGGGAGCATGGCCGTCATACCGAAAAACGCGTGGATCATGCCGTCGAACCGGCGCAACGTGGTGGGCACCCCCAGGCTCGCCAACCGCGCCGCGTACGCCTCTCCCTCGTCGCGCAACGGGTCGAACTCGGCGGTGATCACCAGGGCCGGGGCGGTCGCCGCGACCACGTCGTCGGACGCGAACCACGGTGAGATCGACGGGTCGTCGGCCTTGACGTCGGCGCCGTCGAGGTAGTGGCCGATGAACCACTCCATCGACTTCTTCGTCAGGAAGTAGCCCTCGCCGTTCTCGTCGATCGACGGGAAGCTGCCGGTGAGGTCGACGGCCGGGTAGATCAGGAGCTGCAGCGCGAGCTGGCCCGGCAGCGCCTGGGCGACCAGTGCCGACAGGTTGCCACCGGCCGAGTCGCCGCCGACGGCCACTCGGGACGGGTCACCGTTGAGTTCAGCGGCGTGCTCGATCACCCACTTGGTCGCGGCGATCGAGTCGTCGACCGCGGCCGGGGCCTTGTGTTCGGGGGCCAGCCGGTAGTCGAGCGATACGACCACGCAACCAGCTTGCACCGCCAGCTCGCGACAGGTCGGGGTGTGCGAGTCGGTGTTGCCGATCACCCAACCGCCGCCGTGGATGAACACGAGCACTGGGAACGGCCCGTCGCCGGCCGGTGTGTAGACCACGGCAGGAACGCCACCGGCGTCGATCCGCACCTCGCTGGCCACCTCGGGCCCGGTGCCGCCGAGCGCGGCGAGCTCCAGGATCGCTGCCCGTCCCTCCTCGGGGGTTCCTTCCTCCAGCGGGGGCGCGCCGGCGGCCTCCATTCCGGCGAGCAGTTCGGCGACGACAGGATCGAGCGGCATGCCGCCGATCCTGCCAACCCCCGAGCGTCGACGACGAGTTCGGCGACGCGCTACCTCCAGCGGACGAGGTCGTGGTCGATGTCGGCGACGGACGTGCGGCCGCACAGGGCCATCGTGCGTTCCAGGCCGGCGCGGAACATTGCCAGCACGTAGTCGACGCCGCGTTCGCCGCCCACCGCCGCTCCGTACAGGTACGGCCGGCCGATCGAGCAGGCGTCGGCCCCCAGCGCAAGCGCCTTGACGATGTCGTCGCCGCGCCGCACGCCGCCGTCGCAGATGATCGTGGCTGCGTCACCGATCGCCTGACGCACGGGTTCGACCAGCTCGATCGGTACGGGCGCCCCGTCGAGCTGACGGCCACCGTGGTTCGACAGGGCGATGCCCTGCACGCCCACCCGCACGGCCTGCTCGGCATCGGCGACGGTCTGGATGCCTTTCAGGATCAGCGGCCCGTCCCACAGCGACTGGAGCCACTCGACGTCGCCCCACGACAGCTTCTGGTCGAAATTGTGGATGACGTGCTGGGCCATCTCGAGCGGTTCCGATCCGTCGGCGGTACCGCCCCGGACAACCGACGAGGTGGCCACGTTGGAGAACATCAACGGTTCGTGGCGGATGAAGTCCCACGTCCAGCCGGGGTGCACGATGCCGTCGACGATCGTGCCTGGCCCGATGCGCGGCGGCATCGTGAACCCGCGCCGGGTGTCGCGCTCGCGGTTGCCGAGCACCGCCGTGTCGACGGTGAGCCACAGCGCCTCGTACCCAGCGGCCTTGGCGCGCCCGACCAGCTCGGCCACCAGGGCGCGGTCCTTCCACGTGTACACCTGGAACCACTTGGGTCCGTCGCCGGCCGCGGCGACCTCCTCGATCGAGCGGGTGCTCATCGTCGACAGCGAGTACGGCACGTCGGCTCGCGCGGCGGCCCGCGCGACCGACAGCTCGCCGGCCGAGTGGGTGAGCCGGGTGTAACCGGTGGGCGCGAGGATCAACGGCATCGCCACCCGGCGACCGAACAGGTCGACCGACGTGTCGAGCGCGCTGACGTCGCGCAGCACGTTCGGGCGGAACTCGATTCGCGAGAACGCCTCGGCATTCCTTTCCAGCGTGCGCTCGTCGCCGGCCCCGCCGTCGATGTAGTCGAACACGCCCGATGGCAGCCGCCGCTTGGCGCGGCGTCGTAGGTCGTCGACCGTGGCAGCACCGCGCAGGCGGCGGGCGACCGGGTCGAGCTCGACCGCGCGGAAGCGGACGACCGACCGGAACGTGGCGTACATCTGGGCGAGGCCCACGGTCAGCTCACCACGCGCCCGCCGCTGCGCCAATAGACGGTCTGGCCGTCGCGATGCTCGCGGTCGAGCAACTGCTCGTCGACGAGGTGGCGGCGCAGCGTGGACCAGTCGGTGTGGAACTCGTGCAGGACGTCGTTGACCTCGGCCTCGGTGTAGTGCCGGCCGACGTCGAACTCCAGCGCCAGGCGTTGCAGCACCACCTGCTGCTTGGGGCGGCTCTGGGGGAATTCGGTCAGCACCCGGCCCGAGAAGAACCGTTCCAGCACGGCCCGCTCGTCGTCGGTCATGCCGTAGCCGATCGTGGGATCCATCGGCACGTCGACCTCGGCCGCCTGCCGGGCCAGGGCCCGCAATGCGGCGACATCGAGCGAGTACGTGTCGGCGTCGACGCCGACGAGCCCGGCCTGGCGCAGGTCGCCGAGCGCGGTGAGCACGGTGCGGCGGTCTCGACCGGTGTGCTCGACCAGCCCGTCGGCGGTGAGCGATCGGGCGGCGAGTGCGCCGGCGACGGCGAGGCGGTCGGGGTCGACGAGCAGGCTGAAAGCGTCAGGAAGTCGCACGGCTCAGATTCAACCTGGATCCGCCGACCGTTGCAGCCGCGCGTCGGCGCAGTCTCAGCCCACAGCGGTTGCGCCAGCCCTGGCACTGAATCACCGCTGGTGCAGCCCAGCCTGCGTGGCGCTTGAACGCAAATCGTTATCAAGCCGGGATTCGCCGGGATGGCGGCGAGGAACGAGTCGCCATCCCGGCGAATCCCGGCTCAACCCCCGATCGAACCCAGCGCGGCCTGTCGTGTCAGACTCCGCCCATGATTGGTGTGACCATCCTGTACCCACAAGAAGAAGGCTCGACCTTCGACATCGACTACTACACGAACACCCACATGCCGATGTTCACCGGCTTCCTGGGCGACGCGTGCCAGGGCTGGGGCGTGATCGCCGCCCAGGGCCCGCAGTACCACGCGGTCGGCTGGGCGATGGTGGAGAGCGCCGACGCCCTCAACGCGGCGATGGCCGAGCACGGGGCCGAGATCCTCGGCGACATCGCCAACTACACCGGCGTCACGCCCACGCTGATCGTCGGCGACGTCGTCAAGTAGCCGTTCCTGGTGGGGGGTCAGGAGTACCTGACCAGGCCCTGGTCGATCACGGTGCGGGCGGCATCGCCGTCGCCCGCCACCGTGGCGAACAAGGCCACGCCGGGCTCGGTCGCCCACGTGTGCACGGTGAGTGACTCGCCGGGGAACACCGGGGCCGAGAAGCGGCCTTCGATGTGACCGAACCGGGCCGGGTCGCCGTCGCACAGCGTGTGCAGCAACGCCCGCCCGGTGAACCCATAGGTGCACAGGCCGTGCAGGATCGGCCGGTCGAAGCCGCCGATCGCGGCGAACGACGGGTCGCTGTGGAGCGGGTTGCGGTCGCCCGACAGGCGGTACACGAGCGCCTGGTCGGGTGACGTCTGGTACGTGACCGAGTGGTCGGGGGCGCGCTCCGGCGGCACGTTCTGCGGCCCGGACGGGCCACGCTCGCCACCCCAACCGCCGGCCTCGCGGATGAACACCGACCCGGTGGTGGTGAACAGTGGCGCCCCACCCAGGGTGGCCGTCGTGGTGGTGACCACCACCGCGGCCTTGCCCTTGTCGTACATCGCCGTGATCTCCGACTCGAGCGTGGCCGCGCCCTCGACGGGCAGCGGGGCGTGCAGCGTCACACTCTGCGTGCCGTGGACGAGCAGCGCCGGATTGAACGACCCGATCGCCCCCAACGGCGAGCCCTTGCCCCAACCGAGCACCACGGGGAACGTCGGCAGCACCTGCTGAGACACGCCGTTGGTGTTCTCGGTGGTGAACGCCAACTCGGACGTACCGGCGCCGACGCCCACCGCGTACAGCAGCGCGTCCTTGCTGGTCCAGTTGATCTCGACGGGCTCGCCGCGGGTTCCGACGGCATCGGGGTTGAGGGCCATGGGCGCCAGTTTGGACGACCCGCTCCTAGCCTTGCGAACCGTGGCGGCCACCCCTCCGATCCCCCGGCAGTGCGACGTGATCGTCGTCGGGGCCGGCCCCGCCGGAGCGGCCGCCGCGATCACCCTGGCGCGGTCGGGGCGCAACGTGCAGGTGTTCGACAAGGCCCGGTTTCCCCGCGACAAATGCTGCGGCGACGGGTTGACCACGCTCGGGCTGCGCGAGCTCGAACGGCTGGGGTTCGACCCGGCGACCGTCCCCGGTTGGTTTCCGGTCGGCTCGGCGGTGCTGCGCTCGCCGTCGGGCCGTTCGACCCGCGTGCCGCTGGTGGGCCCCGGCACGTACGCCGCCACCGCTCCCCGCCGCGAACTCGACGCAGCTCTGGTCGACCTCGCCCGGTCGGCCGGGGCGACGGTGCACGAAGGCTGGGCGTTCACCGGGCTGACCGGCGACGACGGCACGCTGACGTTCGCCGACGGCACGACATCGGTCGACGTGCACGCACCGCACGTCATCGCCGCCGACGGCATGTGGAGCCCAGTCCGCAAGGCGGTCGGGGCCACGGTGCCCGACTACCGCGGCGAGTGGCACGCGTTCCGCCAGTACGCCCGCAACGTCACCGGACCGGCCGCGCGCGACCTGATCGTGTGGTTCGAACCCGACCTGCTGCCCGGCTACGCCTGGTCGTTCCCACTGCCCGACGGGCGCGCCAACATCGGCTTCGGCGTGCTGCGTGACAGCACCCGGTCGGTGCGCGACATGGGGGCCCTGTGGCGCAAGCTGCTCACCCGCCCCCACGTCGTCGAGGCGCTGGGTACCGGGTTCGAACTCGAAGGCCGCCACACCGCCTGGCCGATCCCGGCCCGGGTCGACTCGATCGCGCTGACCCACGGCCCGGTGCTGTTCGTGGGCGACGCGGCCGCGGCCACCGATGTGATGACCGGCGAGGGCATCGGCCAAGCGCTGGAAACCGGCCGCCTCGCCGCCGAGGCGATCCTTGCCGGATTCGATGGCGTCGGCGGCGATGCCGCGGCCGCCTACACGCAGGCCGTGACCCGACGGTTGTTCGCCGACCACCGCATGTCGCGCCGGCTCGGACGGGTGCTCGCCCACGAGCGCGGTGCCAACGGCGCGCTGCGGATCGTCTCACTGAGCGGTGCGTGGGGCCGCCGCAACTTCGCCCGCTGGATGTTCGAGGACGAACCCCGCGCGATCGCCGTGTCACCGCGCCGCTGGCACCGCCAGTTCCTCAAGCGCCCCGGCGCCTACGCCCCAACCGCTACACCCGGGTCGCGGAGTCGCCGACCCACGGTCGTCGAGTAGGGCGCGCCGCGCCCGTATCGAGATGCGGTGCGCGCACCAGGGTCGAGACGGTTGTCAGACGACGGGCGGGCGGCGGGTGCCGGTGCGCTCGGTGACCGGGTCGAGGCGCTCGAGCGGCGGGGCGTCGACGGAGAGCTGGGCGAGGTCGACGCTGACGCCGTCGCGATCGACGTCGGTGGGGTCGCTGTTGGCCTCGACGACCACCGGGGCGTCGTCCTTCTTCGGGCCCTCGACGATTTCGGAGACGGCGATCATCGCCCCGGCCATCGCCGCTCCGGCAATGCCGCCTTTGCGCCGACCGGCTGCGATCGCCGACTGCCGCCGGTCGAGGGTTTCGCGCTCTGCCGCCTCGATGAACGCGGCGTCGGCCGCGGCCTGGCGATCGGCATCGATACCAGCCCGCTGTGCTGCATCCGGCGTGTCGCTCATACCCTCAGGCTAGGCCCTCATTGGCCGGGCGGGTTGGTGGTCGCCGGCGGCGGCACCGTCACGGGCGGCACGACCGAACCGTCACCGGTAAGCGCAGCGAGTTCCTCGGCCACCAGCCGCACGACGAGGTCGTCGAGTGCCAGTTCCTCGTAGTCGGTGGTGGCGATGTCGGTGCTGCCGCCGGTGGCCGCGCCACCCGCCCCATAGGTGAGGAACACGAACCGGGCGCCGGTGCCCTGAGCGAGCTGGCGGAACACGGCCTCGGCCTGGTCGTCGCTCTCCGACGAGGCGACCGGGAAGATCTTGAGTCCACGCCCGACGGCCTCGCGCAGCGAGTCGACGTAGGTGTGGTCGAGTTGGCGACCGATCTGGGGCGGCGCGTCGGCCACGAGGAACACGAGCTGCAGCGTGGTGGCCGGGTCGCGCCAGGTAGGCACCAGCAACGCCTCGGCGAGGCCTTCCTCGAGTGCCTCGGGGTAGTCGCCGCCACCCTCGGCCACCACCTCGGCCAAGTCGGCTCGGAACGCCTGCACGTCGGCCGTGAAGTCGCGGGTGGCGGTGACGAACGTGTCGCCCTGGTCGCGGTAGAGGGTCATCCCGAACCGCACGTCCGGTGTGCCGTCGAGCGCCGCGACCCGCTCGGCGACCGAGTCGATCTGCCCCTTGAGCCGGTCGATCTCGTCCCCCATCGACCCCGTCGCGTCGAGGAGGAACAACACGTCGACGGCGATCGGGGCTTCCCTACCTCCCGGAGTGTCGAGTGTCAGGGTGACGTCACCCCCGGCGGCGACGTCAGCCGCTGGCCCGCCGTCGATCCAGGCCGTGTAACCCTGGTCGGACACGCCCGCGCCGTACAGCGCCGGGTGGAACCGGGCGGTGCCGTCGGCGGTCGTGCGCAAGATGGTGCCAGTCGAGTCGGCGTTGGGCGTGTCGGCGGCAGCGACGTGCACTTCGACGCCGGCGACGGGCAAGCCATCGGAACCGGTGACCTGCACCACGATCCGGCCGGCGGGATCGAACGAGCGCAGGCGAACGCCGAGCTCGTCAATCCGCGCCAGGTAGTCGAGGTAGCGGGCGAAGTCGGCGTTGTCGTCGACGCTGCCGGCGCGCAGCGGGCCGGGGGCGCCCTCGCCGGGTGGGGCCGGGAGGGCCTCGCGGGGTGCGGCGGGCGCGTCGGTGGCGTAGGCCTCGCCGCCCGACGCCATGTCCATCGCCGGTGCTTCTGCCGAGTCGTACTCGCGTGACGAGGACCAGTCCGGCGCCCCGCCGATCCACCCACGATCGCCGGCGGGCTCGCCGACCGGCGTAGTACCCGGCTTCGACGACGTGGCCGTGGTGGTCGTGGGCGCGGGCCCGTCGGCGACCGGTGCGTCGGCACCGCACGCGGCCAGCGCCAGCGACGTGAGGGCCACGATCAGTGCAAGGCGGCGAGTGCGCATGCCCGTTCTGACGTCCCCCACCCACCCCCAGTTCCCGGAGTGGTCTCGATACACCGCCTTGGCGGCGGCACTCGACCACCGTGCGGTGGCTACATGAGGTTGCGGAGTTGTTCGACGGTGCGTGTGGCGTCGCCGATCGGGGTGATCGACAGGTGCGTCACCCCGGCCTCGCGGTAGGCCGCCAGGCGCTCCTTGATCAGCCCGGGCGGGCCGACCAGGTTCGTACCGCTAAGCATCGCCGCGGGAATCGCCGCCGCGGCCTCGTCCTTCTTGCCGTCGAGGTACAGGTCCTGCACCAGCCGGGCCTCGTCGACGTAGCCGTACTTCTGGGCGATCGTGTTGTAGAAGTTCTTGTCGCGGGCGCCCATGCCCCCGACGTAGAGGGCGAGCAGCGGGCGGGCCAGGTCGAGCACCCCGGTGGCCGCATCGCCCGTGTACTCCTCGCCGATCGCCACCATGCCCCCCGCAGAAATCTGCAAGCTGCCCAGCGACGGGTCGCGCTTGGCCAGGCCGACCTTCAGATCATCGCCCCACACCTGCCCGAACTTCTCGGGGTCGAAGAAGATCGGCAGCCAGCCGTCGGCGTACTGCGCGGTGTTCTGCACCGACAGGCCCATCAGCGACGCCCAGTAGATCGGGATCGATTCGCGCACCGGGTGGTTGATCAGCTTGAGTGGCTTGCCGAGGCCGGTGCCCTGATCGGCTGGCAGCGGCACGGTGATGGTGGAGCCCTCGTAGACCACCCGCTCGCGCTTCCACACCATCCGGCACACGTTGATGTAGTCGCGGATGCGCGGCATCGGCTTGTCGTAGGGCACGCCATGGAACCCTTCGATCACCTGCGGGCCCGACGCCCCGAGCCCGAGCACGAACCGGCCGCCCGACACCATGTCGAGCCCGGCCGCGGTCTGGGCGACGCACGACGCCGTGCGCGAGAACACGTTGAGGATGCCCGAGCCGATCTCGATCCGCGAGGTCTTGGCGGCCAGGTAGCCCATCAGGCTGACCGAGTCGAACGAGTACGCCTCGGCGATCCAGGCCAGGTCGAGCCCGGCGGCTTCCAGCTCCTGCACCTGCTCGACGTCCTTGAAGAAGTCCCCCGAGTAGTTGATCGTCATCGAAAGTTTCACGACGCAACCGTAGGCACGCGGCGCGTGGTTTCGACAAGCTCAGCCAGCGGTGGCGGAGGCGAGTTGTTTGTTGGCGCGGTGGCGGTCTTGGGGGTCGAGGTGGACCTTGCGCAGGCGGATGTTCTTCGGCGTCACCTCGACGCACTCGTCGCTGGCGATGAACTCGAGCGCATGCTCCAACGACAACACTCGGTGCGGGGTCAGCCGGATGGTCTCGTCCGACGACGAGGCGCGCATGTTGGTGAGCTTCTTCTCGCGGCAGATGTTGACGTCCATGTCGCCGGCCCGGCTGTTCTCACCGACGATCATGCCCATGTACACCTCGGTGCCCGGGCCGACCATCATCGTCGCCCGGTCCTGCAGGTTGGTCATCGCGTAGGTGGTGGCCGGGCCCTGCCGGTCGGCGACCAGCGAGCCGCGCTCGCGGGCACGGATGTCGCCGAACCACGGCTCGTAGCCCTCGAAGATGTGGCTGATCACGCCGGTACCGCGGGTTTCGGTGAGGAACTCGGTGCGGAACCCGATCAGGCCGCGGGCCGGCACGAGGTACTCGAGGCGTACCCAGCCGAGGCCGTGGTTGGTCATGTTCTCCATGCGGCCCTTACGTCCCGCAAGCAGCTGGGTGACCGCCCCCATGTGCTCCTCGGGGATGTCGATCGTGACCCGCTCGACCGGTTCGCAGCGGGTGCCGTCGATCAGCTTGGTGACCACCTCGGGCTTGCCGACGGTGAGCTCGAAGCCCTCGCGTCGCATCGTCTCGACCAGCACGGCGAGCTGGAGTTCGCCACGCGCCTGTACCTCCCACGCGTCGGGGCGCTCGGTGGGGTTGACGCGCAGCGAGACGTTGCCGACCAGCTCGGCGTCGAGCCGGTTCTTCACCAACCGGGCGGTCATCTTCGAGCCGTCCTTGCCGGCCAGCGGCGACGTGTTGATACCGACCGTCATCGACAGCGCCGGCTCGTCGACCGTGATCACCGGCAACGGCACCGGGTTCTCCGGGTCGGCCAGCGTCTCGCCGATCGTGATCTCGGAGAACCCGGCCACCGCCACCAGGTCGCCGGGGGCGGCCGACTCGACCGGCACGCGGGTGAGTGCCTCGGTGAGGAACAGCTCGACCACCTTGGCCCGCTCGATCGTGCCGTCGACCCGACACCAGCCGACCTGCTGGCCCTTGCGGATCGTGCCCTCGACGACCCGGCACAGGGCGAGCCGTCCGAGGTAGGCGTTGGCATCGAGGTTGGTGACCCACGCCTGGAGCGGGGCACCGTCGGTGTACGTGGGCGCCGGGATGGTGTCGAGGATCACGTCACGCAGCGGTGTCAGGTCACCCGTACCCGCCGCCGGCCAATCGCCATCGGTGGTGTGGTCGGTGAGCGTGGCCCACCCGTCGCGACCCGAGCAGTACACGATCGGGAAGTCGAGCTGATGGTCCTTGGCGTCGAGGTCCATGAACAGCTCGTAGGCCTCGTCGACCACCTCGCCCACCCGGGCATCGGGGCGGTCGACCTTGTTGATCACGAGGATCACCGGCATGTCGTAGGCGAGCGCTTTGCGCAGCACGAACCGGGTCTGCGGCAGCGGGCCTTCGGCCGCGTCGACCAGCAACACGATCCCATCGACCATCGTCAGCGCCCGCTCGACCTCGCCGCCGAAGTCGGCGTGGCCTGGCGTGTCGACGATGTTGAGCGTGACGCCACCCCAAGCGACCGACGTGTTCTTGGCGAGGATGGTGATGCCCTTCTCGCGCTCGAGATCGTTCGAGTCCATCACCCGATCGGTCACCGCCTCGTGCGCGCCGAACGCGCCCGACTGGCGCAGCAGCGCGTCGACCAAGGTGGTCTTGCCGTGGTCGACGTGGGCGACGATCGCCAGGTTGCGCAGATCGTCACGCGTCGAACGGCCAGGGGGGGTGGCGTTCTCAGACATGGCGGATCAAAGCTACCGCCCGCTCGCGCGACCCGTGATGTCTCCGTGGAACCGTTCCACAGACGGTTACCCGCAGATAGGACGGCAGGCTTACGCTCGGCGACGTGACTGGCTGGAACTTTGCGGACGTGTTCGAGACGATCGCCGACACGACACCCGGCGCGCTCGCGCAGCAACAAGGTGGGCGGCGCTTCACGTGGGCCGAGTTCGACCAGCGGGCCGACGGGGTCGCCGCGCACCTGCTCGCGGCCGGTCTGCACGTGACGGCCGACGGGGTGCAGGACAAGGTCGCCCAGTACCTGTACAACTCGCCCGAGTACCTCGAGAGCCTGTTCGCCGCCTACAAGGCCGGGCTGGCCACGGTGAACACGAACTACCGCTACGCCGCCGACGAGTTGGTGTATTTGTGGGACAACGCCGATGCCGCGGCGGTGGTGTTCCACGGCACGTTCGCCGACACGATCGACCCGATCCGCGCCCGCGTGCCGGGCGTGAAGGTGTGGCTGTGGGTCGACGATGGTTCGGGGCCGTGCCCCGACTGGGCGACGCCGTACGAGCCACTCGCCGAAGCGGGCCACACCGTGGGCCGTACGAGCGGGCCGTGGGGCCGCTCGGGCGACCACCTGTTCATCCTCTACACCGGCGGCACGACCGGCATGCCCAAGGGTGTTATGTGGCGCCAAGCCGACGTGTTCGGGGCGCTCAGCAACACGTTGCGCACCCCCTACCCCAGCGAGCAGGATCTCGCCCTGCTGGCCGGCCGGATTGCCGCCGAGACCGCCCTCAAGACCGGCCCACGGACGGTTCCGGCGGCACCGCTGATGCACGGGACGGGCACGTTCAACGCCTTGACCGGGCTGATGATGGGCGGTTCGGTCACCACGCTCGTCGGCCGCAACTTCGATGCCGTGGAACTGCTCGACACGGTCGAGCGCGAGCAGATCAACTCGATCGCGATCGTCGGCGATGCGTTCGCCAAGCCGATGCTGCGGGCGCTCGACGAGGAGCCGCAGCGTTGGGACATCAGCTCGCTGCGGGTGCTGTTGTCGTCGGGGGTGATGTTCTCGGCCGAGTCGAAAGCCCGGTTGCTCGGCCACAACTCGCGGTTGATCATGGTCGACTCACTCGGGTCGAGCGAGGCGCTGTCGATGGCCACCAGCACCACCACGGCCGCATCGCTGCGCGACGGTGCCACCGGGAGCGGGGCGACGACGGCCGAGTTCAAGCTCAGCCCCTCGTCGCGGGTCGTGGTGGAGACACCCGACGGTTGGCGCGACGTGGTGCCGGGCAGCGGCGAGCAGGGCAAGGTGGCCCTGCGCGGGTACATGCCGATCGGCTACTACAAAGACCCGGACAAGACCGCCGGCACGTTCGTGATGATCGACGGCGGGCGCTACTCGATTCCCGGCGACTTCGCCGAAGTGCTCGCCGACGGCACGGTCAAGCTGTACGGGCGCGGCAGCCAGTGCATCAACACCGGTGGCGAGAAGGTCTACCCCGAAGAGGTCGAGGAAACCCTCAAGCTGCACCCGGCCGTGCTCGACGCGGCCGTGGTAGGCCTGCCCGACGAGCGGTTCGGCGAGGCGATCACGGCGCTGGTCGAACTCCACCCCGACATCGAGTTCGACGCCGACGGCTTGGTCGACCATGTGAAGCAGCGGTTGGCTCGCTACAAGGCGCCCAAGGCCGTGTACCACGTGACGTCGATCGGACGCCAAGTGAACGGCAAGCTCGACTACCGCGCTCTCAAGCGCACGGCGGAGTCGCTAGCGTCCGCCGGGTGACCACCACTGTCGACTGGAGCAGCTACGGCGCCGTGCTGTTCGACCTCGACGGCGTGCTGACCCCCACTGCCGAGATTCACGAGCGGGCGTGGGCCGAGCTGTTCGCCCCGTGGGACTTCACGCCGGCCGACTACCTCACCTACGTCGACGGGCGCCCCCGCTACGACGGCGTGCAGACGTTCCTCGCCGCCCGCGGGGTGGAGTTGCCGTGGGGCGACGCCACCGACCCGCCGGGCGACGCCACCGTGTGCGCGCTCGGCAACCGCAAGAACGAACTGTTCAACACCGTGCTCGCCCGCGATGGCATCGCCCCGTATCCGGGCAGCGTCGCCGTGCTCGATCTGCTCGACGAGGCCGGCGTGCCGGCGGCCGTGGTGTCGTCGTCGCGCAACGCCCGCGTGGTGCTCGCCGCGGCCGGGCTGACCCACCGGCTGCCGGTGGTGGTCGACGGCCTGACCGCGGTCGACGAGCATCTTCCCGGCAAGCCCGACCCGGCGATGTTCCTGCATGCGGCGGCGCTGCTCGACGTCGCCCCCAGCCGGGCGATCGTCGTCGAGGACGCGGTCTCGGGCGTCGCTGCCGGCGCGGCCGGCAACTTCGCGTTCGTGCTCGGCGTCGACCGTGCCAGACCGCCGGCGAGCAACGCCGCCGCGCTGGCTGCGGCGGGTGCCGACGCAGTCGTCGGCGACCTCGCCGACACCCTGGCCGGAGCCACGTCGTGAAGCTGCGTCCTGGCGCCGACTCCATCCCCCGGCACCGCTTCCCCGTCGACCCGTGGCGGTTGATCGAGACCGAGCCCGACGACTCCGACCCTTCACTGGGGGATCTCGGCCTGACCGAGACGCTGTTCGCGATCGGCAACGGCTACCTGGGCATGCGCGCCAACCCCAGCGAAGGTCGCGATGCACACACCCACGGCACCTACCTGAACGGGTTCCACGAGACCTGGCAGATCCAGCACGCCGAGGACGCCTTCGGGTTCGCCAAGACCGGGCAGACCATCGTCAACGTGCCCGACCCGAAGCTGATGAAGCTGTACGTCGACGACGAACCGCTGTTGCTGGCCGACGCCGAGCTGACCCACTACCAACGCGAGGTCGACTTCCGAGCCGGCACGTCGGTCCGCGACCTGATCTGGCGCACGCCGTCTGGCAAGCGCGTCCACGTGCGCACCGAGCGGATGGTGTCGCTGGAACACCGGCACCTGGCCGTGCTTCAACTCGAGGTGACCCTGCTCGACGGCGACGCCCCGGTGGTGATCTCGTCGCAGCTGCTCAACCGCCAGGACGGTCAGGACGAATACCACGTGCGCTCGGCCGCGCTGGGCGAGGGCACCGACCCCCGGCGCGCGCGCAAGTTCACCGAGCGCGTCCTCCAGCCGGCGCTCCAGCATCACGACCCGCGCAGCGGCACCGTCACCCTCGGCTACCGGTGCAGCAACAGTCGCATGACCCTGGCCTGCGCGTACCGGCACGAACTCGACACACCGTGCACCACCGAGGTCGAAACCGATGTCGGTGAAGATCTTGCCAAGACCGTGTTCACCATCGACGGGCGCACCGGCGACCCGATCCGGCTGACCAAGTTCGTCGCCTATCACACGTCGCGGGGGGTGCCGGCCGAGGAACTCGCCGACCGGTGCGTACACACCCTCGATCGCGCCCGCACCGTTGGGCGCCTGCAACTGCTCGCCGACCAGCGGTCGTGGCTGGACGAGTTCTGGCAGCACAGCGACATCGAGGTCGACGGCGACCCCGCCGCGCAACAGGCGATCCGCTGGAACTTGTTCCAGATCGCCCAGGCATCGGCGCGCACGCACGAGGCCGGCATCGCCGCCAAGGCGGTCACGGCGGGGGGCTACGACGGGCATTACTTCTGGGACACCGAGGTGTACGTGCTGCCGATGCTCGCCTATACGAACCCGGCCGCGGCCCGCAAGCTGCTGCGGTTCCGGTTCCAGATGCTCGACGCCGCCCGTGCTCGGGCGGCCGAGCTGTCACAACGCGGCGCGCTGTACCCGTGGCGCACCATCAACGGCGAGGAGGCCTCGGCCTACTACGCGGCTGGTACGGCCCAGTACCACATCAACGCCGCCGTGGCGTACGCGCTCGAGTGCTACCTCAACGCCACCGGCGACATCGAGTTCCTCGCCAACGAGGGCGCCGAGATCCTCGTCGAGACGGCCCGCCTCTACGAAGACCTGGGCTTCTACTCCACCAACGGCAACGGCGACGAGCACTTCCACATTCATTCGGTCACCGGCCCCGACGAGTACACGACGGTCGTCAACGACAACACCTACACGAATCTGATGGCCCGGTTCACGATGCGCTACGCGGCCAACGCGGTCACGTCGTTGCGCGAGTGGGCGCCCGATGCCTGGGACGCGTTGGTGCGGCGCACCGGGGTGAACGATGCCGAGATCGACGGGTGGCACCGCGCCTGCGACGCGATGTTCATCCCCTACGACGACCAGCTCGGCATCCACCCCCAGGACGCCGCGTTCCTCGACCGCGAGCGGTGGGACTTCGCCAACACGCCGTCCGACAAGTACCCGCTGCTGCTGCACTTCCACCCGCTCGTGATCTACCGCTATCAGGTGCTCAAGCAGGCCGATGTGGTGCTGGCGATGTTCCTGCGCGGCGAGCACATCGACATCGAGACGAAGCGCCGCAACTTCGACTACTACGACCCAATCACCACTGGCGACTCGTCGCTGTCGGCCTGCGTGCAGTCGATCGTCGCCGCCGAGGTGGGGTACGCCGACCTGGCGTGGAAGTACTTCGAGCAGTCGCTCTACCTCGACCTCGCCGACACCCACGGCAACACGGCAGACGGCGTCCACATCGCCAATGCCGGCGGCGTGTGGGCCGCGCTGGTGCACGGGTTCGCCGGCCTGCGCGACACCGGCCACGAGTTGCAGTTCGCTCCCCGGATACCAGCCGCTTGGGATGGGTTACGGTTCCGCCTCCAACGTCACGGCTCGCTGGTCGAGGTGTCGGTGACGGCCGATCAGGCGACCGTCACAGTCGTGTCGGGAGCCAACGTGCCGGTCAGGATCGGCGACGAGGTCGACTCGGTCGCCCCCGGCGAGTCGGTCACCATCCCCGCCTGACGGCCGGGCTCGACTCAGCGGCAGGAATTGCGACGGCGGACGCCGCTACTCCTGCCGCTGACGGCCGGGCCAGCTATCGGGTCGACTTCTTCTTCGGCTTGGTGGCCTTGGTACCGGGCTTCGTCACCGGCTTCCGTGTGCTCGCCTTCGGCGACTTCTTCGATGCCGCCGTGGCCGACGACTTGCTCGGAGCCTGCTTCGGTTTGCGCGTCGCCGGCCTCGGAGCGGGGGCGGTGAACGAGCGGGGGACGGCTCCCGGAGATGTCAGGCGTTGCAGGGCGACGCCGGACGAACTGAGCGCGGCACCGACCCCGCCGAGGTCGCCGCCGGCGCTGGTGATCACCCCACCCAACCCGCGTACCTGCGTGCCGACCGAGCCGAGCTGATCGGCGACCGCACCGATCCGGGCCGCGCCGTCGATGAACGGCTGCACGACGTCGCCCACCAGCGGCACCCTGGCGAGCGAGGCACCGGCCTGGTCGAACAATGCCATCACCGCAGCCAGTTCGGCCTGGGCCGCTTCCAGCGCGGCTCCGGCATCGTCGGCCAGCCCGGCCACGCTGACGCCACCGTCGCCGAGCAACATCTGGCTGGCCTGGATCGCTCCCTCGCCGGCCGTGTCGAGTGCGGCCCCAGCCGAACCGAGCAGGTCGGGCAGCTTCTTCGCCAGGTCGAGCAGCTCGTCGGCGTGCTCCTGCACAAACCCGATCGCCGACGTGATCGCGTCGCGGTTATCCGACAGGAAGTTCACCGCCTCGACGATCTTGCCGCGCGAGTCCCAAAGGGTGTCGACCAGGTCGACCAGCTTGCGCGGGTCGAGCCGGCCCAAACCTGACGCGTCGAACCCGGCTTGCTTGCCGAGCTGCGAGAAGATGTCACCCAGACCAGCCATGGGCGCAGCGTACGCGTTGCACGAACGCACCGGCACGGCCGCGCGACGCCTCACGGCGTACGGTTGCGACATGCCAGTCACGCCGTTCGGGCGACTCGACGACGTGCGCTACGGCACCGTCGAGCAGGTGTCCCCGAGCGTGCGCCGGGTGATCGCCGAGAACCCCTCCAAGTACACCTATCGCGGCACCGGCACCTACATCGTCGGGTCGGGCGACGTGGCCGTGATCGACCCAGGGCCGGTGCTCGACTCGCACCGCGATGCGCTGGCGGCGGCGCTCGCCGGCGAACGTGTCCGGGCGATCTGCGTCACCCACTGCCACACCGACCACTCCCCGCTGGCGGCATGGCTGGCAGCCGAGACCGGCGCCCCCACGTTCGCCTTCGGGCCGCACCGCGAGGGCGCCGATGCCCCGCCACCCGATGCCGACGGCGACGAGCACACCGAGTCGATCGAGTGGTCGTTTCGGCCGGACGTCGTAATCGGCGACAGCGAACTCGCCGCCTCGGGAGGGCGGGGCGACTCGCGCTGGACGCTGCGAGCCGTGCACACACCCGGGCACACTCCGAACCACCTGTGCTTCGCGCTCGCCGAGGAATCCACCTTGTTCACCGGCGACCATGTGATGGGGTGGAGCACGACGGTGGTCTCGCCGCCCGACGGCGACATGGCCGCCTACCTCGAGTCGCTGCGCAAGGTCGCCGGGCGCGACGACGCCGTGCTGTGGCCCACGCACGGCCCGTCGGTCACCTCGCCGGGCGGCTACCTGGACTTCCTGATCGAGCACCGACTCGACCGCGAACGCCAGATCCTCGCGCTGGTCGAGGGCGGCACCACCGAGGTCGGCGACATCGTCGCCGTGCTCTATGCCGACGTCGACCCCGCGCTGCACGAACCCGCCGCCCGCTCGGTCCAAGCCCACCTCCACAAACTCCGCGCCGACGGCCGCCTCGGCTGACAGCAGTACCCACCGAAGGCGGTTTCGACAAGCTCAACCACCAGGACGGCACTCACCCGAGGGTGATCAGGCGGCGAGGCCGAGCAATCTTGCGACCCGGGTGCGGTGGGCGGCCGAGTTTCCGTCGGCCGCGGCGAGGGCGTGGGCGCGCTTCAGGAACAGGTGCAGGTCGTACTCGACCGTGTAGGCGATCGCACCATGGCACTGCAACGCCACGCGCGCCACCGTGACTGCGGCATCGCCGGCCATGGCCTTGGCCATCGACACGTCCCGGCTGCGTTGGGGGCTGTGCGTCGCCAGCGACCACGCCGCGCGGTACACCGCGGGGCGGGCGAAGGCCAACTCCATCAGGGCGTCGGCGCAATGGTGCTTGACGGCCTGGAACGAGCCGACGGGCACGCCGAACTGCTCGCGTTCGGTGACGTAGCCGACGGTCAGGTCGAGCATCCGCTGGGCAAGCCCGACGAGCAGCGCGGCCTGCCCGAAGACCAGCCGGTCGTAAGCGAGCGCGATCGCGTCAGGATCGTCGACCGCGGCCACCGCGGTGGCGTACGGCGCCAGCACCACCTCCCCGAGCCGGCGCGCCCCGTCGACCGCTCGGGCCGGCTGCACGTCGGCGGAAGCGGCGTCATGGAGGGCGAGACGTGGGCCGTCGGTGAGGAGGAGCGCGTCGGCGTCAGCGGCATAGGCAACGAGTTCGCCCCCCAGATCGGTGGCGACCAGCCGGCCGGCAACGTCGGCGCCGAGCAGGCCAGGTCCGACCAGCGCCGACTCGACGATCGGTAGTGGAACCCCCGCATAGCCCGCGCGCTCGAGAACGAGCACCAGCGAGCGTTCGTCAAGGCCCAGCCCGCCTTCGGACTCGGTGACGACGACGTGCGCAACGCCGAGTTCGACGAGCCGGTCCCACAGCCGCCGGTCGAGCTTGCCTGGCTCGTCCGTCCAGGCCGCGCGCACCACATCGGGCGAGCACTCGGCGTCGAGCACGGAGCCGACGACCTCGGCCAGTTCGCGCTGTTCGTCGGTGAAACCGAAGTACATCTCGTCATCTCCTCGGCAGGCCGAGCATCCGCTCGGCCGCGATGTTGCGCTGGATCTCGTTCGTTCCCGCATAGATCGGCCCGGCCAGGGCGAACTGGTATGCCTTGGACCATTCGTCGTCGAGCTGGGCGCGCTCGCCGAGCACGTCGAGCGCGAGCGCGTGGATGTTGATGTCGAGCTCGGACCACCACACCTTGTTGATCGACGAGTCCGCTCCCATCGTTGCCCCCGCACTGAGGTTGGTCACGGTCTGCAGCGTGAACAGCTGGTAGGCCTCGGCCCGCATCCACAGGTCCACGAGACGGTCCTGGACGTCGGTCCGCCCAGATGCGAGCGTGAACAGGCGCTCGACCGCAGCGAGGAAGCGCCCCGGCGAACGAAGCGTCAGCCCGCGCTCGGAACCCGTCGTCGCCATCGCCACCGACCAGCCGCTGCCGACCTCACCCAGCACCACCCCACCCTCAACGACTTCGTCGGCGAGCAACGCCTCGTCGAAGAACACCTCGGCGAACCCTTCGTCGCCATCGAGACGCCCGAAGCCGCGCACCGTGACCCCTGGGGTGTCGAGCGGCACGAGCAGGTAGCTGAGCCCGCGGTGGCGCACCGAGCCGGGCTCGGTGCGGAACAGCCCGAACAGGTGCGTGCAGAACGCGCCGCGGGTGGTCCAGGTCTTCTGGCCGTCGAGGACCCATCCGCCGTCGACGCGTCGGGCCGTCGCGCGGACCCCCGCCAGGTCGGAGCCGGCGCCCGGTTCCGACCATCCCTGGCACCACAGCTGCTCGGCCGCGGCCATGCGCGGCAGGATCGCGTCGCGTTGGGCGTCGGTACCGAACTCGAACAGCGACGGTGCGAGCAGGAAGATTCCGTTCTGCGTGATACGGGGTGGTGCACCGGCGCGGTAGTACTCCTCCTCGAAGATCAGCCACTCCCACAGGCTGGCCTCGCGGCCACCGTACGCGCGGGGCCACGACACGGCCGCCCAGCCATCGGCGAACAGGCGCTGCTCCCAGCCGAGGTGCTGGGTGAATCCCTCGCGCGTGTCGCCGCTCAGCACCCCGCTGGGGTGCTCGGCGCGCCACGACGCGAGCGCCGCGGCGAGCCAGCCGCGTGCCTCGTGACGGAACTCGTTCTGCGCGTCGGTCCAGGTCAGGTCCATGCCCGCTGCTCCTTCATGCGTTCCCTGGCGTCGGTCTCGACCTGCCCGAGCAGTTCCTCCACCGTCGGGAGATCGTCGATCAGGCCGGCGACCTCACCGGCCGGCAGCACTCCCCCGTCCAGGTCACCGTCGACGAGCGCGGCCCTGGTCAACGTCGGCGTGGTCGCCGCCAGCGCGACCTGGACCGCGGACAGATCCTGATGGCGCCACATCGACCATCCTTCCCGAAGCAGCGCGGAGCGCGACGTGCCCGAAACGCGCGAGAACGTCAACGCTGCGCCGCCGGCCGCGACCAGGCGTCGAGCCAGGCCGCGCCGCGACAACCGGTCGATGTACTCGGTGCGCAGCACGCGCTGGGGGGCTCCGTCGAGGGCGGCGGTCACGACCGTGTCGCCGACGGCCGCAGCGAGGTAGCGATGTTTGACGGTGTCGGGCACGCGGCTCTCGGCAGTCAGCAGGAATCGGGTTCCCATCGCCACCCCCGCCGCGCCGACCTCGAGCGCACGGGCCAAGTCCGATCCGTCGCGCATGCCGCCCGCCACGAGTACGGGGGTATCACCGGCGACGCGCAGGACGGCCGGGAGCAGCATCGCCGTCGGGATTGCCCCGGTGTGTCCCCCGCCTTCTGCGCCCTGGGCGATCAACAGGTCGACGCCGGCAGCACACATCTTGGCGGCGTGCCGTGGCGCGCCGATCGTGACCATCACCTTGAGCCCCGCGTCGTGGAGGCGTGCGACCGTAGCCGGGTCGGGCGGCCCGGCGAACGACACCAGCGGGAGGTCGCGGGCGACGATGTCGTCGAGCCGTACCGCCAGGTCGGTCTGGTCGGGGCGCAGGTTGACGCCGAACGGCCGGTCGGTGCGGGCGCGCACGCGATCCATCGCCGCGGCAAGGCCAGCTCGGTCGAGCGTCGCCCCGGCGAGCACGCCAAAGCCGCCAGCTGCGGAGGTCGCCGCCGTCAACGCTGCGCCCGACACCCATCCCATCCCGGTCTGGACGATCGGCAGACGGCACCCGATCAGGCGGGTGAACGCCGTGTCGAGCGGATCGGTCACTCACCAACCTCGCGGTCGCGGGCACCGGTGGGATCGGTCACTCACGAACCTCGCGGTCGCGGGCACCGGTGGGGTCGATCACCTCGCGGAGCAAACGCAGTTCGTCGGCGGTGGGCTGGCGGGTCGGCTGGGGGTCGTCGATCACCAACTCGAAACCCGTGGCGGCGACGACGGCGTCGACGGTGACGCCCGGGTGCAGCGACCGCAGCCGCATTCGCCGATCAGGGGTGTCGAAGTCGAACACGCCGAGGTTGCTCACCACCCGGTACACGTCGACGAAGCGGCTGGCCACCGGGCCGAGTTCGCGGGCCCGGTCCCAACCGATGCCGGTCACCGTGTCGACGGCTGGGACGAAGACCGACGGCGAGTGCCGCGGCACCCAGTAACTCGTGCGGTCGTTGATCGTGTTGCCCGGGGCCCCGCGGTAGCCGAGCAGCATTGCCGACGGCTTCCGTGGGTCGCCGATCGCGGCGATGTTCTGGTTGCCGTACTGGTCGACCTGGCTGGCGCCCATCATCACGTGGCGACGTCCGTTGAAGACCCAGTCGAACATCGACCGGTAGGGGTTCCAGTACTCGACGACGGCGTCCTCGGGTGCGACCTCGTAAGCGTCGTTGGTGACCAGGCTGGCGCCACCGTCGGTCATCGCCAGGCCGGGAGCGAACGTCGCCCGCGCCAGCCGGCAGCCGACGACGGGCACGATGCCCATCGGGTTGGCGAGCACCTCACCGTCGTCGCGGAAGCACTCTGCCACGGCGATCGCGCAGATCTCGGCGCGGGTGACGTCGCTCATGACGCCACCGCCGCGCGGCGGGCCTGGTACTCGGCTTCGTCGACGTGGAGCCATGCCTCGGCGAACTGGTGCCACGCCTCGGGCGACTTGGCCGCCGCGGCGTACGTGCGCTGGAACGCCTCGTCGCGTGGATAGTCGGGTTCGCAGGATGTGAAGTGCGCTCCGAACGGCGCTTCGACGACGCCGTCGACCATCAGACGCGAAACCCGGAACTGGTGAAGGCACGCCTCGGATGCGAGCTGTTCGGTGTCGACGATGCGTTCGACCGAGATGAACCGGCGCCCGGTCGGCGCGGCCTGAAGCATGATGTCGTCCCAAAAGAGGTCGGGACCGAGGAACGTTGCGTTGCCACGACGGTCGGCCCGGTTGAGGTGGCAAATCGCGGCGTCGAGCTGGAACGCCGGAGCGGCGACGAGTTCTTCGCCGTCGTCGTAGGGCGACGTGATCGTTCGCAGTCGAGGGTTGTCGCGGAACAGGTCGGATCCGAGCCCCGCCCGCGAGGGAAGGAACGGGATGCGCCAGGCGGCTGCCTGGAGACCGAGGTGGAACAAGCCCTCGTCGTACGGCTCGTCCTCGATCAGGCCCTGCTCGCGCGCCCGGCGGAAGTTCGGTTCGAGCGGGATGGTGTCGAGCGAGCAGAACGCGTACACGGCGCGTCGCACTTTGCCCGCCGCGCAGAGCAGCCCGAGGTCGGGGCCGCCCCAGGCGACGACGGTGAGGTCGGTCAGGTTGCTGCGGAGGATCTCGCGCACGATCGTCATCGGCTTGCGACGCGAGGCCCATCCCCCGATCGCGATCGTCATGCCCGAACGGAGTTCGGTGACGACGTCGGCGGCACTGAGCCGCTTGTCGGCGCTCATCGGGTGACGTCCGTCGGGCGTTGGTCGACGAACGCGGCACGGTGCTCGTCGGCGACGCCGTCGAGGTTGAGCTCGAACGTGAACCCTTGCTCGAACCGGTAGCTGCGCTTGACGTCCCACAGGTCGATCCCGTTCAGCGACTGCTTGGCCGCGCGGATCACCACACCGGACTTGGACGCGATCCGGGCGGCGACATCGTGGGCCGCGTCGACCAGCCGGTCGACGGGCACCACGGCGTACACCGAGCCCCAGGCGGCGAGCTCGGCAGCCGAGGCGTTCTCGGCCAGGTAGACCATCGAGCGCATCTTGTGCTGGGGGACGAGGCGAGCCAGATGTGTTGCCGCGCCGAGCGCGCCACGATCGACCTCCGGTAGCCCGAAGTACGCATCATCCGAGGCGACCACCACGTCGGCGTTGCCGACCAGCCCAATCCCTCCCCCGAGGCAGTGCCCGTTGACGGCTGCCACCACCGGCACGAGGCAGTCGTACACGGCCGCGAACGCTGCCGCGCAGCCGCGGTTCGCGCCGAGCAGGAGTTGGCGCGGGTCGTCGGCTGCCTGGATCTCCTTGATGTCGACGCCGGCATTGAAGCCGCGCCCGACGGCACGCAGCACGACGGCACGCACGTCGTCGCGGGTGCCGGCCGCGGTCACCGCCTCGGCGAGCCCGAACCAACCTGCCACTGTCAAGGCGTTGACCGGCGGGGCCTCCATGACCACATGGGCGACACCGTCGATCACCTCCGTCCGAACGACCGTCATACGTTCATCTTAATCTTTTAGATGATACGGAAGCAAAGCGACACGAGCCATGGCTCAAATTGCCTCGATGACCGGCAGCATGCCGTTGACGAGCGCCCCCTCCATCCGCGAGTCGCCGTCGGCCGAGATGTGCCGCGATGCGTCGCGACGGAAGTTGAGGAAGGTGAACCCGTGCTGGGAACGGAAGCTGTATCGCTGGTGGGCCGCGATCGCGACCGTACCGCCAGCGCCCACTCGGTGCGCTCCGAACCGGATCTCTCCGGATAGGACGTACATCAACTCGTCCTGGGAGTGGCTGTGCGGTTCGGCCACGTGGGCACCCTCGCGCGAGTTGTGGAGCAGCGTCGCCCGGCACCCGTCGCATGTCGAGTCGACGAAGTACTTGGCGGCCCGTCCGGGCCCCGACAGCGCGAACCGACCGCCCGGCCCGACGACGTGGACGCTGTCGGGCGTCCGGGTGATCGGGCCGTTCGGCCCGTCGACGGGGACGACCGGGTCGCGCGGACCCATGTGCAGGACGGTCGCCCGGTTCACCGCGGCAACCGAGGGGTGCGCCCCGGACTCGATCACGACTGCGCCGCCCTCCGGGCAGACCACGCCGTCGACGACCACCTCGCCGGCGCGCACGTACAACACTTCGTCGCCGTGCTGCTCGGGTAGGTCGACCGGCTGCCCAGCGGGCAGGTCGAGGGCGACCATCCACAGCGAAAACCCGGCAGGACCAAGCATCCGCGCCCTGGCGTCGCCAGCGGAGTGCCCGGCGACGGGATGCCCGGTGACGTCCGCCGCGTCGCCCGGTCCGACGATGGCGATGCCCTTCACCGTTGTGCTCGCTCCTGTGCTCGCTCCGGCCGACAGGTGGGGCCTAGCGCGACGCCAGGTCGCCGAACTGCGATGTGTACTCGTCGGGGAGACCGGCGAAGTCGACCGGCTGGAAGTCAGCGGGGTCGATACCGGCGTAGCCGTCCTCGCCGAGCAGTTTGACACCCTCCTCGTCGAACGGCCAGATGACGAGCGCGCGGTAGCGCACCAGGTAATGGGCGCTGGTGTCAGGGACGGCGTAGCCGAAGGCCCGGGCGACGTCGCCGGGCTGGAAGGCCCTGATGAAGCCCTCGGTCACGATCGTCGCGTCGTCGACGACGATCCGCTCGATGTCGTACTCCAGCACCCCGCGCTTGGAGGTCACCAGGTTGGAGTAGTAGGTGACGACCTCGTCGCGGCCCTTCGGACCGGTATCACGCCCACTCCCCCAGAGGTGGTACCTCGGCTCGTCGACGAGCGTCGCCATCAGGCCGTCGAGGTCGAGCGTTGCCTCGGCCCGGATGTGATCGCCCAACACCGTCAGCATGCGCTGGTGGCGCGGGTCGTCGGTTCGCGCAAGGCGCGCTTCGATCGCTTCGGCTCCGGCGAGACGATTCAACTCCATGGTGATTCCCCTATCATCGCTATCACACTAATCTTCTTACTCTTAGCAGATCGGCCAGGTCAGTGTGGTAGGCGGCGGCGCGTTCGGGCGCGTTGCTATGGTTGCGGCATGTCCTCGACCGCACGCGCCGACTATCGACCGCAGCTGCGCCAGCCGCGGATCGCCGAGATGGTCGCCGACGTGCTCCGCCGCCGCATCATCTCCGGCGAGCTCCCCGACCAGGCCATGCTGCCGAAGCAGGAGGAGTTGATCGACGAGTTCAACGTCTCCAAGCCGTCGGTGCGCGAGGCGCTGCGGATCCTGGAAACCGAGGGGCTCATCACCGTGCTCCGCGGGAACACCGGCGGTGCGTTGGTTCACGCTCCGCAGAGCGGCAACGCCGCCTACATGCTCGGGCTCGTCCTCCAGGCTCAGCAGGTGCCGTTGCGCGACCTCGGGGCCGCGCTCAAGCACATCGAACCGTTGTGCAGCGCGCTGTGCGCCACCCGCCCCGACCGAGCCGAAGCGGTCGTGCCGTATCTCCAGCAGTGCCACGAACGCTCGCTCGCGGTCCAGAACGACGATGTCCAGTTCACACAGGCGATGCGCGAGTTCCACGAGGAGATGGTCGCCCGGTGCGGCAATCAGACGATGATCCAGCTCGTCGGCGCACTCGAGTCGCTGTGGACCAGCCACGAGCGCGATTGGGCCCGGCGCCAGACATCGCAGGGCAGCTTCCCGCAGCGCAGTGTGCGCTCGACCTCGCTCAAGGCGCACGCGCGGATGATCAAACTGATCGAGGACGGCAAAGCCGAAGCCGCCGAGAAGCTCGCCCGGCAACATCTCGAGGAGTCGATCTTCTACGCCTCGAGCGACGGCGAGATGTCGATCAGCGCCGACCAACTGCGCTGAGGCCATCCAATCGGCGCGGTCAGCCGTGCGCGGCGAGCGTGCCGGCACCCACCTGCGGCACCGACGCTGCCAACTCGGCCACCACAGCGGCCCAGTCGCCGACGATTCCGACGTCGGCGTGGTCGAAGATCTCCGCATCGGGGTCGGCGTTCACCGCCAGCACGGTGGTTGCCGCGGCGAACCCGCAGGAGTGGTTGTAGCGACCGCTGGCACCGACCGAGATGTACAAGCGCGGGCTGATCGCGCTGCCGGTGATGCCGATCTGGCGCGAGCGCGGCATCCATCCCCGGTCGGTGACCTTGCGGGTCGCGCCGATCACGGCACCGAGCCGGGCGGCGAGTGGCTCGAGCAAGGCATAGCGCTCTGGATCGACGCCCTGGCCGACGCCGATCACGACGTCGGCGGCCGCGAGCGCAGCACGCCCGGTGTCGACCTCGATCGTGTCGGTCACCTGCACCCTGCGGCCATGACGGCGCGCACCTGACCAGGCGAACTGCTTGGCGACTGCCTGACGGGCCGCCCGCGGCGGAAGCGCCCCGGGACGGATCGTCGCCATCTGAACGGGCGAGGTGGATGTGATCGGCGCGACGAGCCGGCCGCCGAGTGCCGGCTTCCAGACGGTGAGCCGGCCGCCGGGCGCGACGTCGACGCTGATGCCGTCGCCGATCAGCCCCCAACCGTGACGGGCGGCGATCTTGCTGGCGATGGCACGGCCGCTGAACGTGCCGTCGACGAGGATGACGGCCGGGTTGGTGAGCGCCGCCGCGGCGGCCAACAGTTCGCCCCGGTCGTCGGCGTGCGAGCCGGCGACGATCACGACGTCGTCGGCCCCGTACCGGCCGAGTTCACCGGCAGGCGGCTCGGCCACGATCGCCGTCACCGTGCCGCCCAACGCGACGGCGAGGTCGGCGGCTCTGCCGAGCAGTTCGTAGCCCGTGCCAGGACGATCGAGCACGACCCAGATCGGCACCGGTCCGAGCGGACCGATCGGAACCGGGTCGAGCGCACGCTCACCACCAGCGTCGAACGCTCCGTTCGCGTGGAGCGCAGCCACCGCCGCGTCGACGCTGTCGACGACGGCTCGCCGCCGATCGGTCGTCACGAGGCGCGGAGGGCCCACTTGGGTCGGCGAGCCGCGCAGCCCGATGTTCGTGGCCCGGAAGCCCAGTTCGGCGGCGCTCAGCCGGGTGATCCGTTCGGCGGCGACAGTGGCCCGCGCCTCTGGCGGTGCCTTCGATGGCTCGCACAGGCGCTCGGCGGTGGACACCAGCGCGGGCAGTGCGACCTCGACGGTCTCGTTGAACGTGTCGGTCTCGGTGACGACGTGAATCCCTCGACCACCGGGGGTGACTCCGAGCTGACGGGCGGCATGAACGAACGGCACGTCGAGCAACTCGGCGACCTGCGGCGGGACCTGGCCGGTATCGGCATCGATCGCGTTGAGTCCGGCGAGGACCAGGTCGAATGGGCCCTCGAGGTGGAGCGCGGCACCGAGCACGCGGGCGGTGACGAGCGTGTCGGAACCAGCCAGGGCGGGGTCGCAGATCAGGACCCCGCGGGTGGCCCCACAGGCGATCATCTCGCGTAGTGCATCGTCGGCCGACGGTGGTCCCATCGTGAAGACCACGACCTCACCGTCGTCGCCGGCCAGTTCGACCGCCTTGGCGTTGGCCCGCCGGCAATAGGCGTTGACCTCGAGCTCGACGCCGTCCCGCCGCAGCGTGCCAGCGTCGGTGAGCGTCGCCTCGCCCTTCGGCACCTGCTTGATCAGCACCGCCACTCTCATCGCGGCCACTCCCATAACGCTCCCCTCGTCCATACATTTCTATCATTTCTAAGATTAGACATACACTGGATCGAGCCAGCCAATCATCGGGGGTGCTGGCAGACCGACGAGAGGAAGCCATGACGACCAAAGCCGCCCAGATCCGCGCCCAGCTAGGCCATCCCGTGATCGACGCCGACGGGCACTTCGTGGAGATCGGGCCGATCCTCCACGATCAGGTGATCACCTACATCGAGGAGCACGGCGGCACCGACCTGCGCGACCGCTACCTCGCCGGCGCGGCAGCGCCGTTCGACACGTCGGTGAACCTGGCCGCGCGCGACTCGGCCGCGGTTCGCGACTGGTGGCGGGCGATGCCGTCATGGTGGGGGTGGCAAGCGCGCAACACCTACGACCGCGCGAGCATGCACCTTCCCGCGCTCCTGCACGAGCGGCTCGACGAGTTCGCGCTCGACTACGTGCTGATCTACCCGTCGATGAGCCTGTCGTTCCTCGACCTACTCGACCACGAGTTGGCGGCGGTGCTGTGCAAGGCCGTCAACGAGATGCATGCCCGCCAGTTCGCCGAGTATCGCCATCGCATCACCGTCGGTGCGCTGATCCCCATGTCGTCGCCCAAGGTCGCCATCGACGCCCTCGAACATGCTGTGGGTCTGGGATTCAAGACCGCGGTGATCGCCGGCTCGGTGCGTCGCCCGATCGGAGCAGCGCACGCCGTCGACCCCAGCCTCGACGAAGTGGCCTACCGGCTCGACACCTACGGCCTCGACAGCGACTACGACTACGACCCGTTCTGGGCCGCCTGCGTCCGCCTCGGCATCAGCCCCGTGTCGCACAGCTCGCTCCAGGGGCACCGGGTGACCCGCTCGATCTCGAACTACGTGTACAACCACGTCGGCGGGCTCGCCGCCGGCCACGAGTCGCTGTGCAAGTCGCTGTTCCTCGGCGGCGTCACCGACCGGTTCCCCGAGCTCCGGATCGGCTTCCTCGAGGGCGGTGTCGGCTGGGCCTGCTCGCTCTACAGCGACCTGCTCGGGCACTGGGAGAAGCGCAACGCCAACTCGATCGGGCAGCTCGACCCCGACGTGCTCGACGTCGAGGCGTTCATGCAGTACGCCACCAAGTACGGCGACGACGCGGTGCTCCAGAACGCCGACCGCATCCGCGAGTTCTTCGGCCGGCCGGCGGCCCGGCCGGCGCAACTCGACGAGTTCGAGCGGGTGAACGTCGGGTCGAAGGCCGAGTTGCGCGACAAGTTCGTGCCGCGGTTCTTCTTCGGTTGCGAGGCCGACGACCCGTTGATCGCGTGGGCGTTCCGCAGCGACGTCAACCCGCAGGGCGCGATCCTCCAGCCGCTGTTCGGTTCCGACATCTCGCACTGGGACGTGCCGGACATGACCGAGCCGGTCGAGGAGGCGTACGAGCTGGTCGAGCACGGCCTGCTCGACGACGAGCAGTTCAAGCAGTTCGTGTTCTCCAACGCCGTGAAGTTGCACGGAAGCACGAACCCGGACTTCTTCGTCGGTACCTCCGTCGAGACCGAGGCGGCGGCATTGCTGGCCGGTCAGTAAGCCGGGTGCCGGCGATCTCGTGCTCGGTCAACTGACGTTCGTCTCGCTCGCCCGGGTCACCGACCCGGGCGAGCACCGCGCCTACAACGAGTGGCACCAGCTCGACCACCGTCCCGAGAACCTCGCCCTCGACGGTGTGGCGTGGGGTGAGCGCTGGGTGCGTTCACCCCGGGCCGCCGCGCTCGAGACCGAGGTCGCGGGGCCGCTGAGCGACTTCCACTACCTCAATATGTACTGGTTCACCGAACCACTGACGCGGACTCGGAGCGAGTGGGAACTGCTCGCCGAGCGAGCGGTGCACTGGGGCCGCCGAGATGATCTGGCCCTGTGCACCCGGCCGCTGATGGGATACTTCGTTCCGGTCTCGGTCGAGGTGTCTCCGCGCCTGCGGCTGAGTGCCGAGGCGCTACCGATTCGCCCGAACCGGGGGGCGTACGTCGAGATCGTCCGCTGGCCCGACGGGCGTTCGGCCGAAGCGTTGCGGGCCCACGCGTGGTTCGACCGCGTCCGCGTTGCGCAACTGCTCGGCATTGCCGGTGTGGCCGGCGTGTGCGTGCTCGCCAGCGAGAACACGTTCGCCACCCATCAGGACCTCGCCGACGCGGCCGACCGGGCCAGCACGCGCATCCACATCGCCTACCTCGACGGCGACCTCGCGGCGACCGCCGCCGAACTCGCGTCGCTTCCGGCTGCGCCGCCGGGCGGAGCCGATGCGCTCCATGCCGGTGTCGTCGAGACGATCGTGCCGTGGCGGTGGGACTGGTTCGACGAGACCGAGTCGGCGTGAACGAATCGCGCATCGTCGCCGTGTCGGGTGCAACGGCCGGGATCGGGCTCGGGGTGGCCCGCCAGTTCGCGGCCGCCGGACACCGGGTGCTCGGCTCGGCACGCGGTGTCGAACGTGGCCGCACCGTGGAGGCGGAGCTGCGCGCCGCCGGGCTGGATTTCACCTTCGTGCCCGCCGACGTCTCGACCACAGCCGGGAGCCAGGCCCTGATCGACGCCGCTGTCGCAACTCACGGTGGGCTCGATGTGCTCGTCAACAACGCCGGAACGGTCGGAACACGACCGCTCGCCCCATTCATGGACGTCACCGAGCAACACTTCGACGAGTTGGTGGCCACCAACCTCCGCAGCATGTTCTTCACGACCCAGCTCGCCGCCAAAGCGATGGCCGACCTTGGCGGCCGCGGCGGCACGGTGTTCAACCTCGGCTCGCTGGCCGGCGAGACCGTGGCAGCCGAGATGCTCACCTACCGCACGACCAAGGCCGCGGCGATGTTCATGAGTGAGTGCCTGGCCGACGCCTTGCGCCCGGCAGGGATCACCGTCCACACGATTGTGGTGCACCGAGTGGTCAGTGAGGGTGGCCGACGCACGCTCGAACAGCGCATCGTCGACATCGGCGCCGACGAGGCCGAGGCTGAGCGGTTGCGCCGGGACTACGCGGCGACCGCCACCGAACCGGACGACCTTGGGCGCCGTCTCGTGCACATGCTCGATCATCCCGGGGTCACGATCGGCCCGGGGTTCACGGTGCGGCGATGACGGAGCAGAAGGAGGCAACCAGCGACCGGCCCGGCGTCGCGGTCGGGCTGTTCATCGACATGCGCAACCCGGATCCCTGGCGGCGCGACCCGACGGCGCTGTACGCGCGCACGCTCGACCTGTGTGCCGAGGCCGACCGGCGTGGCATCGGCGCGTTCTGGTTCACCAAGCACCACTTCACCGACGACGACTACCTGCCCCAACCGCTCACGCTCGCCGCCGCGGTGGCCGCGCGCACCCGTCACGCCCGGCTCGGTACCGCCGTCGTGCTCGGCGCGCTGCGCGACCCGATCCACACGGCCGAGCAGGCCGCGCTCGTCGACGTGATCTCCGGCGGCCGGCTCGAACTCGGGATCGGCGCCGGATACGCCCGCGGCGAGTTCACCCGGTTCGCCGCCGACTTTCGCGGGCGCCGCGCTGCTTGCGAGGATCACCTTGTCACCGTCCGCCGGCTGTTCGCCGAGCGGGCGGTCACCCCGTCACCAGTGCAGGACGAGGTCCCGATGTGGCTCGGCTATCAGGGGCCGGTCGGTGCCCGTCAAGCGGGTCGCATGGGCGTCAGCCTGCTCAGCCTCCGCCGATCACTGCTCGAACCGCTGCGCGCCGGACGCGAGGAGGCGGGGCTCGACCCCGCCGGGGCGGCGATGGGCGGCGTCGTCGACATCGTCGTCAGCGACGACCCGGAACGTGACGCGCCGCTGATTGCTCCGCACTACGCCTACCAGCAGGAGTCGTACCGCGCACTGCATCACTCTGGTGCGAGCCGGGACACCAACCGCAGGCCCGCAGGCGAGGCCCCGGCGGTGGTCCGCACGGTGACTGGTGGGAACGGGCTGGCCGTACTGACGCCCGACGACGCGGTCACCGCGCTGACCGCAGCGATCGGGGGGCTCCCGGCCCGGCACGTATACGTGTGGCTGTCGGTCGCCGGTATGCCCGACGCGCTGGTGGAACGCCACGTCGAGTTGGTATGCGACCGTGTCGTACCGCGACTCTCGGGGTCGCCCTCACCGCCGACCGACGCAGCGGCACAACCCCACGGGGCGCGGTAACCGGGCGACGCTCAGACCGGGGGTCCGGTCGCCGCGGCGGTGGCGACGGGGGTTCGGGCCTCGGTCGAGGCGACCATCCGCGCCGCGCACACGACCAACGGCACGAGCACGACGAGCGTCGCCCAGCGAACACCGAGCGGGTTGGCGAGCGCTCCGTCGATGAGGCCGGCGATCGGGCGCGACCCCGTGAACGCGATCGACCACAGCGCCATCAGGCGTCCGTGTTCGCTCGACTCGGTGGTCATCTGCAACCGGGTCAGCCCGAGCGTGCTCAGCCCGATGTAGCCGGTGCCGGCGACGAACAGGGCGGCGAGCGAGAGCCACAACCAGTCCGACAGGGCGAACACCACCATCGCCCCGGCGAGTGTCAGGCCGCGCATACCGATCACGCGGTCGGTCGCCAACCCGGAGGCGGTGACGACGAACGCGGCGACCACGGCCCCGACGCCGAACGCGCCGACGAACCAGCCCACCAGTGTGTCCGGCGCGTCGAACACCTTGGTAGCGAACTCGGGTGACAGGGTCGTGATCGGGTCGATCGCGAACGACCCTGCGGCAGCGACAACGAACACCCGCGCGAGGGCTGGTCGGCGGGCGACCAAGCGCACCGAATCGACCACCTTCGGCCGCGGCTCGGATGCCGCGCGGCGCGTCCGTTGGCGCGGCTTGATGACCAGTAGGGCAATGCCCAAGCCGAGGAACGAGCACGCGTTCGCGGCGAACGCCGCGGACACCCCGAGCTGGGCGACCGCCAGAGCGCCCAACACCGGGCCGATCGCGCGGGCTCCGTTGAACGTCACGATGTTCAACGTGACCGCGGCGGGGAGGTTCTCCGGCTTGACGAGATCGGCCACAAGCGCCAGCTGGGACGGAACGCTCAACGCTTGGAGGAAGCCGAGCGCGAGAGCGACGGCAACGACCACGGGCACGTTGGCGTGCCCGGTAGCCGACGTGATCGCCAACCCGATCGTGATCGTCATGCCGCACGCTTGCGTCGTCAGCAGCAGGCGTCGCCGGTCGAACCGGTCGGCGGCGATCCCCGCCGCAGGGCCGACCACGAACACCCCCGCGAACTGCGCCAGGCCGACGACGCCGACGAGGAACACCGAACCGGTCAAACGGTAGACCAGCAGCGTCTGGCCGATGTTCTGGAACCAGGTGCCGCAGTTCGACAGCAGGCTGCCGATGCAGTACGGCCAGAAGTTGCGCTCGCGCAGCGCGGCGCGACGACTGCCGGCCGGAGGATCGCGGCGCGTCACGGAATCAGCCGGCGTGGCTGACGGGACGCCCGCCGCGGGCGCTCGCCGTTTCGAGCAGCGGCTCGCTCCCCCGGGCGTAGACCTGCAGGGAGACGTTCCGACGGAAGTTCAAGAAGCGGTGCCCGTCGGGTCCGCCGACGAGCGCGTACCGCACGTCGCCGGGGATCGAGATCGCGCTGATCGGTGCGAAGTGGTGAGCGCCCATCGACACGCTGCCACCCATCAGCACGATGATCTCGTCCTCACTGTGGTGGTGGGCCTTGCCGCGCTGCTCGTCGGACGGGGGCGACGTGACCTCGAACAGTTGCACGCGGCAGTGCGGGCAGGTGCCGTCGGCGAACCACACCGCGTTGACGCCTTCGCGGGCGCCGGACACGTGCTCGCCTTCGGGCCCGACGACGTGGACGGCGCCCATCGGGGCCTCGGGGTCGCCGGCGGGTCCACCCAGCGCCGGACCCGCCGCGTAGGCGCCGAAGTGCAGCAACTCGGCACCGCTGGGGGCAGTCAGCGTTGCTGCGGCTGCGCACTCCACGAGCACCGCTCCGCCGGCCGGGGTGCGCCGAGCGGCACCGTCCACCGTGCGCACCTCGACCTCGCCGGCGAGCACGTAGATCGCGTCGTCGGAGTGCTCGTCGCGCCATTCGATCGTGCCGCCTGGTTCGAGGCGCGCGTAGCTCAGCCACAGCGAGTAACCGGCGGGGCTCAGCAGCCGCGCCTCGGTGACACCCGTGGCGGTACGCGGCACCGGGTAGGCGGCCTGCGACTCGGCCGCGTCGAAGGCGACAGCGGTCCACTTCGTCACGCTGGGCTCCCGGTCATCCGTTCAGCTCCCCCGCTTCGATGCGGCGGCGCACGTCGGCACGCAGGTCGCCCTTGGCGACCTTGCCGCCTGACGACATGGGCAGTGCATCGACCAGGACGAGCAACTCCGGCCATGCCTCCTTGGAGACGTCGCTGGCTGCCAGATGATCGTTGATTCCGCTGAGCGTGACGGTCGCTCCCGGCGCGGGCACCACGTAGACGCAGACCCGCTCGCCGAACACCGGTGACGGTGCCGCGACGGCGGCGACCATCGCCACGCCCGGGGCGCCCCCCACGGCTTCCTCGACCGCCGGTGCGCTGATGTTCTTGCCGCCGCGGATGACGAAGTCGGACGTGCGGCCGACGACGGACAGGTACCCGTCGGCGTCGACGACGACGATGTCACCCGTGAGCATCCAGCCGTCGGGGCGTACCAGCTCCTCGGTTGCCGCCGGGTCGCCCAGGTACCCCAGGCAGGTGACCGGGCCGCGGCACGCCGGCCTGCCCGGGCCACCCGTGTCGGTGATATCGCGGCCGTCGTCGGCGAACAGACGCACGTTCATCACCGGAATCACCCGGCCAGCCGTGCGCAGGCGCTGCTCAGGCGTGTCGCGTGTGGTGGTGACGCTCAGTGCTCCGGTCTCGTTCGACCCGAAGAACTGGAGCACGCGTGCCCCGGTGACCTCCTCGAAACGGGCCGCCCGCTCGTACGGCACCGCCTCGCCACCGGTGAACAGCGCCCGCAGCGTGCTCAGCTGATGCGAGCCGAGCGACTCGGCGTTGAGCGCCATGATGAACTGCGTGCTCACCGCCGCCAACACGGTGACGCGATGACGCTCGATCGCCTCGAGCATCGCCTCGGCAGTGAACCGTTCGAGTACCACGCACGGTGCGCCGAGCAGCAGTGGTGTCACGTGCGCCGTCCAAATCCCGAACCCGTATGGTGCCGGGATCACGCTCATGAACACGTCGGCGGCGGTCAGCTCACCCGCTTCGGCAGCCATACGGTGAAACGCCCGCCACCGGTTGGCGGTGTGCATCACGACCTTCGGGAGGCCGGTCGTGCCCGAGGTCGAGTTGAGCAGGAACAGTTCGTCGGGCCGCCGGCGCACCGCGGGGTCGACGACGGGTAGTGCGTCCGGAGCGAACAACGACCGGCCGTCGAGCGTCGCCACAAGGCCGTCGCCGTCGAGTTCGATCAGTTCGCGCAGCGGCAGCGCCGCCGACAGTTCGCCGACGAAGGCGCCAAGGTCGTGGTCGCGGAACCGGAGCGGAGCGATCAGCAGCTCGGCCGCGGTGACCGACAAGATGTGTTCGACCTCGCGCCGCCCGGCGCGGGGGCCAATGCCCACCACGACCGCGCCGGCACGCTCGACCCCCAAGTAGACCGCGTGCACGATCGGCGAGTCGGCAAGCAGTACCGCCACGCGGGTGCCGCGCGATACCCCGTGGGCCTGCAACACCGAGGCAACCACCGTCGACGCGGTGCGCACCTGAGCCCACGTGCAGGCGAAGCCGTCACCAATCCAGGCGGTCCCGTCGGGACGCTCGGACGCGTGCCGGTCGAGCACCGCGACCAGCCCCTCGGTCGACCACCAACCCTCGGCGACGTAGCGCTCGGCCTCCTCTGGCGTGGCCAGATGTGGGCCCGACGCGACATGCGTGCTCATACGGGGGCGCGCACACCGGTGCTCTGGGGCAGCGCCAGCTCGTTGACCGACGCACCGTTCAACGTGGGACCGCTCGTGTGGAGGTGGCATGCCGTCGACACGCCGTCGTCGAATGTGATCGTCGGTGGTGCCTCGTGGGCACAGATCTCCATCGCGAATTGGCAGCGAGTGCGGAAACGGCAACCCGACGGGATCGCGGTCGGGCTGGGTACCTCGCCGCGCAGCAAGATCCGCTTGCGGTTGCGCTCGATCTCTGGGTCGGGGTGCGGGATCGCCGACAGCAACGCCTGCGTATACGGGTGGCGCGGCATCGAGTACACGGTCTCGGCCTTGCCCAGTTCGACGATCGCCCCCAGGTACATCACCCCGATGCGGTCGGCGATGTGGTGCACGACGAACAGATCGTGAGCGATGAACAGGTACGTGATGCCGAGCCGCTGCTGCAGATCGCTGAGCAGGTTGATGGCCTGCGACTGGGTGGACACGTCGAGCGCACTCACCGGCTCGTCGAGCACGAGCAGCCGCGGCTCGACCGCCAGCGCCCGCGCCAGGCTCACCCGCTGGCGCTGCCCGCCCGACAGTTCGTACGGATACCGGCCGAGGTGATGACGCCGCAGGCCGACCGTTTCGAGCAACTCCTCGGCGACCTCCATCCGGCGCGCCTTGGGAAAGTCACGGTGGTACTTCAACGGCTCGACGAGTAACTGGCCGACGGTCAGCTTCTGGTTGAGCGAGCCGCTGATGTCCTGGAAGACCGCTTGCATGTCGGCGCGCAGCTCGCGCATCGGGCGCCCGCGCAGGTTGGTGATGTCGCGGCCGTCGAAGCGGATCGTGCCCGAGTCCGGGTCGAGCAATCGCAGCACCAGCCGGCCGAGGGTGGACTTGCCCGATCCGCTCTCGCCGACCAGGCCGAGGCTCTCACCAGCGACGATGTCGAGATCGACGTTGTCGACGGCGACGGCCGCGGCGCCACGCCGTTCGGCCGAACGGAACGTCTTGCGCAGCCCGCGCAGTTCGACGAGCACATCGTTCACCACATCGCTCACAGCGTCACCCCAACGGTGGTCATGCTCAGGTCGAGTTCGGCGTGCCGGTGACAGCGCACCGCCTGACGGGTGCCGGTCGACACGATTGGCACCGGTGTGGTGTGGCACACGTCGATCGCGAATTCGCAGCGCGGATTGAACCGGCACCCGCTCGGAAGGCGCCCCGGGTGTGGCGGCGCGCCGGCGATCGTTGCCAACCGCTGACCCTTCAGGTCCGGGTGTGGCGCGGTGCGGATGAGCGCCGCGGTGTAGGGGTGGCTGGGCCGGGCGAACATCGACTCGGTCGAGTCGATCTCGGCCACCTGCCCGCCGTACATCACGATCATCCGCTCGGCGAGCCCGGCGAGCACGCCGAGGTCGTGGGTGACAAACAGCACCGCCATGCCGAACTCGGCGCTGAGACCACGGATCAACTCGATGATCTGGGCCTGCACCGTGACGTCGAGCGCTGTAGTCGGTTCGTCGGCGATCAGCAGGCGCGGGTGATTGACGAGCGCCATCGCGATCATCACGCGCTGTTGCATGCCACCCGAGAACTGGAACGCGTACTGACGCGCCCGGCCGGCCGGGTCGGGGATGTCGACCAACCGGAGCATGTCGACCGCACGCGCCATTGCCGCCTTGCGACTCACGCGCTCGTGGGCCCGGACCGCCTCGGCGATCTGCTCGCCGATCGTCCACGACGGATGCAGGCTGCTCATCGGCTCCTGGAAGATCATCGCGATCTCCTTGCCACGCACGGCCCGGATCTCCGACTTCGACAGCGAGGCCAGGTCGCGCCCGTCAAACAGGATGTGCCCGTCGAGCCGGCGACCGGCCGGCAGCAGCTGCATGATCGCCAGCGCGGTCATCGTCTTGCCCGAGCCCGACTCACCGGCCAGGCCGACCATCTCGCCCGGCCTGATCCGGAACGTCACGTCGTCGAGGATGCCCACGAACCCGTTCTCGGTCGGTAAGGCCAGCGACACGTGGTCGAGTTCGAGCAGCGAGCCGTGCCGGCCGCCTTCCGCCGGCGTGTCCTCGCCGTGGGTCGTCGCCACCGCGTGCGCCTCACCGCTGATCTCGTCAATCGTCATCGCACCCTCCCCAACGCATCGCGCAAGCCGTCACCGATCAGGTTGAGCGAGAGCACCGTGGCGGCGATCATCACGCTTGGCGGGAGGATCATCCACGACTCGCGCGAGATGAAGTCGAACGCCGACCGGAGCATGATCCCCCAGCTCGATTGCGGGGCTTGCACGCCGAGGCCGAGGAAGCTCAGACTGGCCTCGGCGATGATCGCCGTACCGATCGACAGCGATACCTGCACGATCAACGCCGACGAGATGTTCGGCAGGATGTGGCGGATCATGATCTGCGGGTTCGGTACGCCCAACGCCCGTTCGGTCTCGACCAACTGGCTGGTGCGCAGCTTTTGCACCTCGGAACGGATCAGGCGGATGAACAGTGGCGTGAAGTACACGCCGAGGGCGATGATCGCGTTGCGCATGCTGGCTCCGAGCACGCCGGCGACGGCGAACACGAGGATCAGCGGCGGGATGCTGAGGACGATGTCAACGAGCCGCATCAACAGCCAGTCGAGCTTGCCCCCGATGTAGCCGGCGATCATGCCGATTGGCAGGGCAACGACGAGCGAGACGACCACCGACCCGAGACCGACCAGCAGCGACACGCGCGAACCGTGAAGCAGCCGGCTGAGAATGTCGCGACCGATGTCGTCGGTGCCGAGCCACCGCATACCGGCCCGCGAGCACAGATCGTTGCAGTCGGTGAACGGGGGCGAGAACGGGATCCGCAGCTCGTTCTTGTTCGGGTCGAGTGGTGCGACCAAACCGGCGAACACGGCGGTGAGCACCACGAGCGTCAAGACGACCAGCGAGATCAACGCCGGCCGGTTGCGCAGGAAGGCGCGCAACCGGCGGCCTTCGAGACGTTCCGGGATCTCGGCGTCGAGGTCGACGTCGCTGACAGGAGCGGTAGCGGGAAGCGGGGCTTCGATCGTCATGGACCTACCTCGACTCGAACCGCAGACGCGGGTTGAGTTTCATGTTCACGATGTCGGACAGCAGCGTCATCACGACCGCGATCACGACGGCCAGCGGAATCACACCCTGGAGGATCGGCAGGTCGCGCTGAACGATCGCGTTGACCGTCATCCGGCCCAGCCCCGGCAGGGCAAAGATCTGTTCGACGACGACCGCGCCGCCGAACGATCGGGCGACGTTGACGCTGATCACCGAGAGGGCCGGCGAGATCGCCACCCGCAGCGCGTGCTTGTTGACGACCTGGCGTTCGGTCAGCCCCTTGGCCCGCGCGGTGCGGATGTAGTCGGTTTCGAGCGTGTCGACGAGGCCGGCGCGGATCTGGCGGGTGAGTTCGGCGATCATCACGCCGCTCAGCGCCAACATGGGCAAGATCATGCGCTTGGCCCACTCGACCGGGCTCTCCGAGAATGCGACGTATCCGGCGAACGGCAATATTCGTAGCCATGCCGCGAACACGATGATCAGCCAGAGCCCGATCACGAAGCTCGGCACGGCGACGCCGACGCTGGCAGCCAGGGTCGCCAGCTTGTCGGGGAAGCGGCCCCGGTAGCGGCCGGCGATGATGCCGGCGGGCACGCCGATCACCAATGCGACCGCCAGCGAACCGATCACCAGTTGAAGTGTGACACCCCAACGCGAGGCGATCTCGGACGTGACCTCGCGCTTGGTGAACAGCGAGCGACCCAAGTCGCCCTGCACGGCGTCGACGACCCAGTGGCCATAGCGCACGAACAGCGGATCGTCCAGGTTCAACGCCTGACGGATCTCGTCGATCCGTTGCTGACTGGCGTTCTCGCCAGCCAGCGTGACCGCCGCGTCGCCGGGCAGGAACACCGTCAGCATGAACACCAGGAACGAGACGACCAGCACCAGCGGCACGATCGCCAGGAGGCGTCGCCAGATCATCGACAGATCACCCTTGCACCAACCCGAGTTGGGAGGCCCAGTCGAGGTTCATCCGCGCTGAACCGACGTGGGCGATGTGGACGACGTGGCCCTCACCCTGATTGGCGTCGCCGTAGGTGATCGGGCCCGACCCTGCGTGCTCGGCCTCGCGGGCGAGCCGGTCGAGGTCGCTCCAGTACGAGATCTCGGCGGCCGACGGCGTGAACACCTCGTGAGCGATCTCGACGAGCGACGGATCGCCGATCATCATGCCCCGGTAGCCCAGGTCGCGCAGCTCGGTCGCCCACCGGCGGTAGCCGTCGTGATCGTCGAGGTCGCCACCCCACATGCCGCTGATCGGCCACTTGATACCGGCCGCTCGGGCATCGATCAGCGCCTTCGAGCGCAGGTACAGCGACTCGGTGCCTTCCGCCGTCCAGCGGAAACCGATTGCCTGGTGGATGTCGCCGAACCGCGAGACGGCACCGCCCATGTAGGCGACCCGGTCGGAAGCGGCCCCGATCTCGTACGCGTTGCGCAGCGCCATGGCCGTCTCGAGGATGGGATAGATCGCGGTGGAGCCGCGCTCGCGGTCGGTCTCGACTTCCATGCAGTCGAGCAACGCGGCCGCCGCGGCAACGTCGACGGCGCTCTGGATCTTCGGTAACAACACGCCGGCGAGTGCCGGGCGCATCACGGCCTGGAGGTCGCGCAGGGTCATACCGCTGTCGATCGGCTGGACGCGGACGAACCACAGAGGCGCACCCGTGCCGGTGGGAGCCGAGTCGAGGAACTCACCGACGAGTTGGCGGGTGCGCTCGCGCTCGTGCTCGGGAAACGGCGTGCGTGGCTCTTCGATGTCGATCACGATCGCGTCGGCACCGTGGGACGCGGCCTCGGCCAGCTCCTGCTCGTCGCTGCCGGCGACGAACAGTGCCGTGCGCAACGGCCGGGCGATCTGCTTCGGCCCGCTCACGCCTGGTCGCCTTCGGTCGCGGCTGCCTGATCCGGCTCGGCAGCGACGTGCTCGGTGCGCCCGACCGGGTTCTCGAAGAAGACGTGCAACAGCTTCGAGGCGCGCACGATGCGGTAGCCGTAGACGGTGCCCGGCGGCACCCACGACACGGTGCCCGGCCCGTGCAGCGAACCGACGATCGACGTGTCGCCACGATGCCACGCCAGAGCGTCGGCCCCTTCGTAGAACTCGATCTCGCCGTCGAGCACGTACTCGACGCGCCGGGCAAAGTGCTTGTGCGGCTTCACGATCGCGCCGGCTGGGTGCTCGATGTAGTACACCCACGGCCCCGACTCGGCGTCACCACCCATCCACTTGATGCGGGCTTGGCTGCCCTTGCCGGGGCGCGCCTTGTCGCGCTCGGCAGCGAGGTCGAGCCATGGCACCTCGTCGACCGTCCGAAAGAACACTGTGTTTGCGTCGGCCATTGCCGTCCCCTCTCACACCAGGCCTCCTGGCCTGGCGAACGCTAACATTGATAAGATTTAACTCTCAAGTTCGAGCGACGAGCTCGAACCCGTTGACCAGGCCACCCTCCATGATCGGCGCTTCCGCCCCAGCCACGGTCTGTTGGGAAGCATCGCCGCGGTAGTTGAGAAAGCCGAAGCCGGCGTCGGCGCGGAACCCGTACCGCTGGTCGGCAGAGACGGCGAGTGTGTCGCCGGCGACCAGACGGTGCGCGCCGAGACGGATCTCGCCCCACACTACGTGGATCAGTTCGTCGACCGAGTGGCTGTGAGCCGGCGAGACGTACTCATCGTCGCGCGACGTGTACAGCAACGTCGCCCGGCAGCCCGCACAGGTCGAGTCGGCGAAGTACTTCGACAGGCGTCCCGGCGTCGCCAGCGCGAGCCATCCGTCCGGGCCGACCACGTGAACCTGGTCGGGCACCCGCGAGATCGGCCCATTGAGACCGCCCACCGGCAAGGAGCCGGCAGCGGTCCCCATGTGCAGCACGACGGCGGGTTCGCCGACGGCGAGCCGGGGGTGCGCGCCTGATTCGACGACCGCTGCTCCACCTGCCGTGCATGACGTGCCGTCGACGGCCAACTCGCCGGAGACGACGTAGAGGATCTCGTCGCCGTGCACGTCCGGTAGTTCGATCACGGCACCCGCAGGCAGCGTCAGCTCGACCATCCACAGCGAGTAGCCGTCCGGGTGCAGCACTCGCACCGAAGCGCCTTCGGCAGTATGACCGGCGACCGGATGGCCGGCTGCCGACGACGCATCGTCGTACCGGCAGATGCTGAGTCCTTTCACCACGTCCCCCTCGGTCGGCGCGTCGGCCGCTCCCGGCGGCCTCGATATGTCTACTCTATCATTAAAATGATTGTCTGCATAACGCCCGGCGGGTCTGCCGGGCGTTCGACCACATGAGAGTGAGAGATCGTGCACACCCCAGACACCGTCCCTGATGTCACCACCGGCCGCTCCACGAACACCTTCTTCCGCGGGGTCAAGGACCGTCCGCGCACCGTCACGTTCTTGCCCGACCCCGAACCAGCGCCGCGGCGATACACGATCATCTCGGCTGACGACCACGTCGTCGAACCACCCGACACCTTCGAGGGACGCCTGCCGAGCAAGTTCGCCGATCGTGCGCCACGGATCGTCGAAAGTGAGGGTGGCGAGGTCTGGCTCTACAACGACCAGTTGCGGCCCGACATCGGTCTCAACGCAGTCGTCGGCCGGCCGATCGCCGAGGCCTCCTTCGAGCCGAAACGATTCGACGAGATGCGCCGCGGATCGTGGGACATCCACGCGCGCGTCCGCGACATGGACCTCAACGGTGTCTACGCCTCGGTGAACTTTCCCTCGGGCCTCCCGGGGTTCGCCGGCCAGCGGCTCCAGCTCGGCGTCGACCCTGAACTCGCGTTGGCGACAGTACAGGCGTGGAACGACTGGCACATCGAGGCATGGACCGGGCCGTACCCAGACCGCATCATCCCGTGTCAGGTGCCATGGCTGCTCGACCCGGTCGTTGCCGCGGCACAGGTCCGGGCAAACGCTGCGCGCGGGTTCAAGGCCATCGCCTTCACCGAGTCACCGGAAAAGCTCGGCCTGCCATCGCTGCACACGGGCTACTGGGACCCGCTGATGGCCGCATGTGAGGAAACTGGCACGGTCGTCTGCCTCCACGTCGGCTCGTCGTCGTCCACTCCGACCACCTCGTCGGACGCACCGCCCGAGACCGTCGGGGTGCTGTTCTTCGGCTACGCCATGTTCTCCGCGGTCGACTGGCTGTTCTCGAAGATTCCGGTCCGATTCCCCGACATCAAGATCTGCCTGGCCGAAGGCGGCATCGGCTGGGTCGCCGGGTTGCTCGACCGTCTCGACCACGTCGATCGCTACTCGGAGCTGTTCGACACGTGGAAAGGCGTCGAGCCGACGCCGGCCGAGGTGCTGCAACGCAACTTTGCGTTCTGCGCAATCGAGGACCCGTCGAGCTTCCGGATCCGTGACCGGATCGGCGTCGACTCGCTCCTCCTCGAATCCGACTATCCACATCTCGACTCCACCTGGCCGTACACGCAAGACGTCGTGGCGACCGCACTCGCGGATGCGTCACCGGACGAGGTGCGCAAGATCACGTGGGAGAACGCATCAGTGCTGTTCCGTCACCCGGTACCGGCAGCCGTTGCCGCCGACCCCACCGCGTACTGACTCGCCGCTCCACCACGGACCGCTCCACCACGGACCGCTTCGCCAACCGAGTCAGCTCGGCGCGACCTCACCCAGCTCGGTCACCCACGCCGTGAGTTCTGCCTCGACGTTGCCGGTATCGGCGCGCAGGCGCACCGTGACGTCAGTCGCTCCGGCGGCCACGGCCTGGGCGAGACCGGCCGAGTCGACGGCGCGGGCCACCACGCGGAACGCAGGGTCGCCGCCCGCTGCGGCCACGCGGTCGCGCAGTTCTGGCAGGACGTCACCGAGTCGCTCGGCGTCGCGGCCCCAGGGAATCCAGCCGGCGCCGTGCCGAGCCAGACGACGCGCGACCCGGTCATTGTCCGTGCCGCTGATCCAGATCGGGACGCCATCTGGCTGGACCGGCCGGGGCATCTGATGAACACCGGGCATGGCACCGCGCCACAGCGCCGTGCAGGTGTCCAATGCCGCGTCCAGCAGCTCACCGCGGCGGTTGAAGTCGAGGCCCGACGCTTCGTATTCGGCGCGTTGCCACCCGACCCCGACACCGATGTCGAGGCGGCCACCGGACAGCACGTCGACGGTCGCCAGCTGTTTGGCCAGCACTGTCGGTCGGCGCAGCGCAGCGAGCAGCACGTGCGTTGCCAGCCGTACCCGTTCGGTGTGCGCGGCGAGGAACGCCAACACGGCCACCGGCTCGAGCCAGGCGCCGTCGGGCCCAGTCGGCTGGCTGCCACCGGACACGCCGCCGAGCTGCGGGTTCGCGTAGTCGTCGAGCCGCTCGCCGAACAGCACATGATCGGACACGACGATGTAGCCGATGCCGGACCGGTCGGCCGCAACCGCCACCTCGACGAGCCGTGACCAGTCGGCGTCGGGACTCGCCGAGAAGTTCTGGAGATGGACGCCGAGTCGGGGCCTCATCACCCGGGGCGACCGTCGGAGGTGACCTGCCCAGCCACCAGCTCGGCGATCTCCGGCGCGGCGAAGCCGAACTCGGCGAGGATCGCGAGCGAGTGCTCGCCGACCGCGCAGGCCGGGCCGAGCACTGGTTCCGAGCCGGACATCTGGACCTTGGGCGGCACTCGCCAGTAGTCGCCGTAGAACGGGTGACCGGCCTCGATCAGATAGCCCTCGCGTTCGAGCCAGCGATCGAACGTCTCCGCGGCAACCGGCGCCACGCCGACGCCCGCCGAGCCGAGCAGCTTCACCACCTCGGCCACCGGCCGGCTGCCGACTGCCTCGCCGAGCGACTCGGTCGCACCGAGCGCCTGGCCGATCCGGCTCCGCTCGGCGGCGGTCACCGCGGCCACGAACACCCAGCCGTCGGCGGCGCGGTACAGCCGGTACCACGGGTCGAGGCCGCGCTGGTCGGCATCGGCGACCGCGTGGTCGATCCGACCGTCGACGGCGACGAGGTCGGCCGAGTGGATGTAGCCGGTGCTGGTCAGCATCGTCGTCTCCAGCGCCTGCCCACGGCCGGTCGTGTGGCGCGCCCACAGCCCGAGCAAGATCGCGGTCGCCGCGCCGAGCGCGCTGCCCGGGTCGGCGTACGAGTCGTTCACCGGCGGGTTGCCGTCGCCGGCCTGCTTGATGCCGCCACCCGACAGGGCGTTCGGCGTCGAGTGGAACGCGGCCCGATCGCGCTGGGGGCCTCGCGAACCGTACGACGCTGCGTACAGGTGCACCGCTCGCGGGTTGTGAGCGAGCACCGTGTCAGCGTCGAGGCCGAGCTTGCGCGCCGGCCCGGAACGGAAGCTGTGGACGACGACGTCGGCGGCGGAGATCAACCGGCGCAGCGCCTCGGCTCCTGGCGGCGCCTTGAGGTCGAGCGTGACGCTCTCTTTGCCCTGGACGAACTTGGCACTTTGGAGCCCGGTGCGACGGAACGGGTCGCCGTCGAGCGGCTCGACCTTGATCACGCGAGCACCGAGCTCGGCCAGCAGCGTGGTGGCCATCGGCCCGGCGATGAAGTAGGCGACCTCGACGATCGTCACGCCCCGCAACGGCGCCTCGTCGACCGCTCGCACCGTGGGCAGTGGCGACGTGGCCTCGGCCCAGAGCTCGCCACGGCGGGCCGGTTCGTCGGCCTCGCCGAGCGGTGGGCTGGGCCGGTCGATCCGGGCCGGCGTCAGCGACATCTCGACCAGCGCGCCCACCTGGCGGACCCTCCCGAACGTCGGGTCGTCGAACTCGACGACCCGGTCGTTGGCGACCATGTCCGGGTGGTCGAGGAACTCGATCGGGGTCAGGAACGGATCGGCACCGACGTCGAACTCCTCGGTGAACGCGCGCATCCACTCGGCCTGCGTCCGGGTGCGCATGCGTTCGCGCAGGCGCTGTTCCAGTTCGACGACGTCGTCCACCGTCGGGATGCCCATCGGTGCCCTCGCGTAGCGCGGTTCGTCGAACACCTCGGCCAGGCCGAGCGCCGTCAACCAGTTCCGGAAGTGCTGATCCTGGCGAGCGCACATCTGGATGTAGCGGCCGTCGGCGCATTCGGCCGTGAGGAAGCACATCTCGATGCCCCGGTGCGCGGCGGGTGAGATCGACAGGTCGGTCCCGCCACCGCCGCGAGCGAGCTCCTGACGCATCAGGAACGCCATCGCTCCGTGCAGCAGGCTCGTTCGCACGAACTGGCCGCGACCGGTGCGGGCGCGCTGAAGCAGCGCCGCGAGCACGCCCTGGAGGGCGATCTGCGAGGCCCCGTACGAAGCGATCGGCGCGGCGGTGAACGCAGGCTCGTCATAGGTGTGGCCGGGCCGGCCACCGCTGAGCTGATCGAGCTCGGTCATCCGCCCGACCGCGGCCGAGACGACGCCCTCGTATGCACGCAGCGCCGACAGTGGCCCGCCGGGCGGGAAGCCGGCGATCGAGGCGACGACGGCGCCGGGGTTGTGGGTCTCGATCCACGCCGGGTCGGCGCCACACCGCCGCAACACGTCGAAGTCACCCGAGTCGAAGATCACGTCGGCACGGTGGGCCAGCTCGCGCACCAGCAGGCGGTCGGCCTCGTCGTGAAGGTCGCAGCGCACGCTGCGCTTGCCGCGGTTCCACATCGCGAAGGCCGGGCGCGGCCGGGCCCACTCCCCCGCCGGGGGTTCGATCTTGACGACGTCGGCACCATGATCGGCGAGCACCATCGTGGCCATCGGGCCAGCCATGCCCGACGTCAGGTCGAGCACACGCAGCCCGGCGAAGATGCCGGCCGACGACTCTTGACTCATCGGTTGTCGTCCGCAGCCCGGATGCGGTCGGCATCGGCGAGCAGACCTTCGGCGGTACGGGCCATCGCCACGTCGATCATCCGGCCGTCGTGGTCGACCGCGCCGATACCGTTCAGCGCCGCCGCGTCGAGCACCTGCATGACCTCACGGGCACGGGCCACCTCGGCGGCCGACGGCGTGAAGACGCGGTTGGCGACCTCGACGTGGGAGGGATGGATCACCATCATCCCGCTGTAACCGAGCTGACGTGCACTGCGGGCGAACCGCTCGACGCCGTCCATGTCGGCCAGCCCCGACACCAGCCCGGTCATCGGGTTGTGGATCTGGTTGGCCCGGGCGGCGATGAGGACTCGGCTGCGGATGTAGAGCGTTTCGAACCCATCGACGGTCCACTCGAACCCGATCTCGCGGGCGAGGTCGCCCTCCTCAGAGGTGCCACCTCCGAGGTAGGCGACGCGGGGGGAAGCAGCCGCGATCTCCTCGACCGCCGACACGGCCGCGGCAGTTTCGATGATCGGCCAGATCGCAACCGAGTTGAGCGGCAACCCACGCCGCCCTTCCAGCCAGCTCAGCCGCTCGGACAGATCGCGCACGTCGTCGGCGCCGCGCACCTTGGGCAACAGCACCGCGGCCAGCGACTCGCCGACCACGGCTGCCAGGTCGTGGTCGATGGAGGAGGTGTCGAGGGCGTTGACCCGCACCATCGCCGCCGGGCGGGCGGCGCGGCTGCGCGCTTCCAGCCACGCCCCGGCGTTACCGCGCGCCGACGGCTTGCCGCTCGCGGCGACCGCATCCTCGAGGTCGAGGATCACCGCGTCGGCACCACAGGTGTCGGCACGGGCGAGGAACTCCGCCCGCTGGGCGGGCATGAACAGCGCGCTACGAACCCGCGGCCGCGTGTCAGACCAACGCATGCTCGAACAACTCCGGGTCGCTGCGCTGGAGGCGCCGCAGGTTGGCCGCCCACATGTTGGGCAGGAAATGGCGGTGGTAGGCGGCCTTGCCACGCCGGCACTCCGCATCCGGGAACTCGCTACCGCCAGCGGCTTCGGCCTCGAGGTGGTACCGCGACGCGACCTCGAGCATGATCGACTCGATCGTCGCCTGCTCGAGCGACTGCGAGGCGACGATCGCGCCGTGGTTCTTGATGATCACGACGCGCTTGTCGCCGAGCTCGACGGCCAACTCGTCGCCGATCACCGGCGGCTTGGTGCCGTCGTCGGCGTGCAACACCTGGTCGTCGTGGAACAGGACCGACCCGACGTTGTACATCCCGACGGGACGGCCGAGCGTCGACAACACCGACACCCAATGCGAGTGGATGTGGATGACCGACCGAACGTCGGGGCGGTGGCGGTAGATCGCGGCGTGGAACTGGATCGCCGGTGACGGCTCCCAGTCCCCCTCCAGCCGAGCGAGGTCGAACCCGACCTTGACGACCATGTCCGGAGTCGTCTCGTCGAAGTAGCCGAACGGCGACACCCAGAACCCGTCGCCGGCGCGTTCGCTGACGTGCCCCGCCACCATGCTCTCGCACCCGTTGCGGGCGAGCATCCGGCGTGACACGGCGATGCGCAGCCGCGGGTCGTCGAGTACCAGTTCGTCACTGATCGAGTTGCTCGGCATAGCGACCCTCACCACCGCCCCGTCGTCGTCACTTGTTCTCGAACCAGACGGGCGTCACGACGAAGTCACCGAACTGACACGTCGTGTAGCCGCGCTCCACGCCCTTGAACTCGGGCACGAACGCCACCAGACCGCCGTTGTGGTACAGGGGCACCGACAGCGCGTTCTCCATGATCAGGCGCTCGACCTCGCGGTAGGCCGTAGCCCGTGCATCCTGGTCGACCGTGGCCGCACCCTCGGCGATCAGTTCGTCAATCCCGTCGGCGGTCGTGCCCGCGGGGTTCGAGTTGCCGTACGAGGTGAACTTCTGCTCCAGCGTCAGGCCCGGGTCGGCGACGCCACGGAAAGCGGTGATCGCCACCGGCAGGTCCTTCAACTGGTAGAGCCGGTTGTTGATCTCGGCGCCGGTCACCGACTCGAGCGTGAAGTTGAAGCCCGAGTCCTTGACCATGTCCTGCACCGCCTGGGCGAGCCGGATGTAGTACGGGTTGTCGATCTGGCCGACGGTGACGTCGACGCCGTCCGGGTAGCCGGCCTCGGCGAGCAGTTCCTGGGCCTTGGCCGGGTCGTACGGGTAGAGCTCGGCGATGGCTGGGTCGTGGGCCCAGCTGTCGGCCGGCAGCGGCGACGAAGCCGGAGTACCCGAGCCCTCGGTCAGCGCCTGGGCGAGCAGCTCACGGTCGATCGAGTGCTGCAAGGCCTGCCGGACGCGCAGGTCGTCGAACGGGGCGACCGACCAGTTGATGTAGATCTCGGCGTACTGGGCCGTGGGGCTGAGTTCGTAGGCGACGCGGCCCTGCTGCTCGCCGTCGACCGCCGACGGCAGGTCGGTGTCCTTCATCGCCGCGTAGTCGATCTCGCCGCTGGCGATCCGCTCGACCTGGAACTCTTCACCGGCACCGAGCATGTCGATTCCGGCAAGGTAGCGATGCTGTTGGTCCCAGTAGCCGTCCCAAGCCGACACGTGCATGTCCTCGGCCGGTGTGTGGCTGTCGTACTTGTACGGGCCGGCGCCGACACCACCGTTGGCGCCGTACGAGTCGCCGGCAGCCTCGATCGCGGCCGGTGACGGCACCATGCCGGCGCGGTCGGTGAGCACGGCGGGCAGCACGCCGGCGCGTGGCTCGGACAGGTTGAGGACGACGGTGTAGTCGTCGGGTGCCTCGACCGACTCGATCGCCGACAGCGAGTCGACCAGCGCCGAGGAGGGGTTGCTCTGGGCACGCTCGAAGTGCGCCTTCACGGCAGCCGAGTCGAACGGTGTGCCGTCCTGGAACTGCACACCCTGACGCAGGTGCAGCACGAACGTCGAGTCGTCGGGCGACTCCCAGCTCTCGGCCAGCCCCGGCGCCAACGTGCCGTCGGGCAGCGAGCGGATCAGCGTGTCGTAGACCCAACGCAGCATCTCCGCTTCGCACGGCACGACACTCGTCACCGGATCCATGTGCTGCACGCCGTTCGTGCCGATCAGCCGCAGCCGCCGAGACGTGTCGGCGTTGACGTCGGACGCGGGCGGGTCGGTGGACGGCGACTCCGCGTCGGTGCCGGGCGCCGTGGTCGCCTCGCTCCCTCCCTCCGTCGGTGCGCTGGTCTCGACCGGTGCGGTGGTCGCACCGGTCGAGTCATCGTCCCCGCCGCATGCGGCGAGTACGAGTGCAAGCGTTGCGGCGAGCGCTCCCGCCGATCGAATCCCACGATGACCGTGAGTCATGGTATGCCCCCTCATGATGTGGTCCGGCACGTACCGGCTAGGAGAGCATACTAATCATCATTGCTCTCAGATCAATCATTTAGCTGATGGACGCCGAACACGAGGCGAACCGGAAGGCGTCGCCAGACGTAGGTCGGTCGCCTCGATCGGGATGTGCTGCGCCCCAGACATCGCGTAGTACTGGGCGACGTGCAGGTGATTGCTGGCCGCACGGACGACGCCGTCGCTGTCGCCGGCCGCGATCAGCTCGATGATCCGGCTGTGGGCGCGCAGGCCCTGCTCACGCATCTCGTGGCCCGGGTACTCCCGCGTTCCGGCGGCCGACTGCGCCCAGGCGTTCTCGACCGACGACCACAGAACCTCGAGCGCGCCGACGACGGCCTTCATCGTCTCGTTGCCGCACTCCGACACGAGCAGTTCGTGGAACTGGCGCATGTTCTCGACGAACGCGATGTCGTCGCCGACCGAGGCGACGCAGCGTTCGTGCGTCTCCGTGAGGCGGGCGGCCACGACCGCCCGGTCGGGGCGCTCGGCGCACAGCCCACAGCACGCCGGCTCGAGGTAGCGCAACGCCGTACCAACGTCGGCCACACCCACGTCGCGGCTCTGCAACACCAGGCCGAACATGTACGCAGCGTCGTGGAAGTGGGGTCGGTGCACCACCGCGCCGCCCTGATTGCCGCGCCGCACGTGTACCAGGCCCTCGGTCTCGAGCACCCGCAACGCCTCACGGATCGACGGTTTGCTCACGCGGAACTCCGTGAGCAAGTCCTCCTGCTTGGGCAGCACCTCGCCGTCGCGGTAGTCGCCGCGCATGATCCGGTCACGTAGGACACCCGCGATCAGTTCGGCGAGCCGCGGTTGGCGGAGCTGGTCCCAGTTGCCGAACCGGTCGGTGGGGTGACCGTCGGCGAGAGTGCGGTCGTCAGGCACCGGCAACCCCGCCCCCGACCTGGCTCTCGAACTGGCCGTCGAACTGCTCCAGGCGCGCCAGGCCCTGCCGCGCGGTGAGCACGTGCGCTTCGTCGACGACCTCGCCGCGAAAACGGATCGCCCCGTCGCCTGCGGCGTGGGCGGCCTCCATCGCCGCCAGCGTCGCCTGCCACAGCTCGATCTCGTCGGGTGACGGCGAGAACACCTCGTTGACCACCCCGACGTGCGAGGGATGGATCACCATCATCCCCTCGTAGCCGAGCTCGCGAGTGCGCTCGGCGAACTCACGCAGGCCGTCGAGGTCGGCAATGTCGCCCCACATGCCCGAGAGCGGGTTCGGGACGCCCGCGGCACGCATGTCGAGCAGCACCTTGGACCGGAAGAACAGGGTTTCCAGGCCCCCCGGCGTCCACCGGAAACCCATCGTGCGGGCGATGTCGCCACGTTTGGAGATCCCGGCGCCCATGTAGGCGATCCGGGGTGAACAGACCGCGATCTCGTACGCCTCACGGATCGCCGAGGGCGTCTCCATCAACGGATCGAGACCGACCGAGTGTGGTGGCAAGCCGCGCTCCTGCTCGAGTTCGTCGAGCGCGGCGCTGACCGTGACGACATCGCCGAGGCCGGCCACCTGAGGCAGCAGCACCGCGGCCAACCCGGCCGAGACCACCTGCTCGAGGTCGTCGCGCCAGTGCGGCGAGCGCGCGTCGTTGATGCGCACCATGATCGCCGGCCCCGAACCGCCGGCGGCCTCGATCGCGGCCCGTACACCCTCGCGCCCGGCAGCCTTCTGATCGGGTGGAAGCGCGCCTTCAAGGTCGAACACCACGGCATCGGCACCCGCGGCGGCGGCCTTGGGCAGCCAATCGGTGCGATTCCCTGGGATGAACAGCAAGCTCCGAACCGGCCTCACCATCGAACTTGTCTCGCTTTCCGTCGTCTCACGTTGACGCCCATCGTTTGTGTTGTAGTAATGATTAATATCACATCATTGACGCCCGACAGCGGGTGGAGAAAGGAGCCGAGATGCCAACCGCACTCGAGGGGGTACGGGTCGTCGACGCCAGCCGGCACATGGCCGGTGCGATCACCGGCATGATGTTCGCCGACAACGGGTCTGACGTCATCAAGCTCGAAGCACCTGGCGGCGACCCCACCCGGGCTCACGACGGCTTCAAAGTGTGGAACCGCGGCAAACGCAGCGTGGTCCTCGACCTCGCCGATCCGGCAACGGCCGATCGACGCGATGCGCTGATCGCGACCGCCGACCTGCTGATCAGTGACTGGCGGCCAGGTGTCGTCGAGCGGCTCGGCCTCGCCCACGACCGGCTGGCGGCGATCAACCCGCGGTTGATCAGCGTCGTGATCACCGGCTTCGGCGAGCAGGGCCCGCTCGCAGGCCTGGTCGGTCACGAACACGTCCTCGCTGCCAAGTCGGGCCGTATGGCAACGGTGAACGGATTCCGCGAGGGCCCGATCTTCACACCGGTGCCGATCGCCGCGTTCGGCGCCGGCATGCTCGCCACACAGGGCGCGATTGCAGCGCTGCTCGACCGCCAACGCACCGGCGTTGGGCAGCGCGTCCACACCAGCCTGCTGCATGCCTTGGCGTCGTACGACATGATCAGCGGGCACGGCCACCGGACCCACCAGCCGGACCGCAGCGGGCGGATCTTCGGCGTCATGCCGCTCGCCTTCATGACCGCCAAGACCAAGGACGAGCGGTTCATCCAGATGTGCAGCCGCCAACCACACCTCTTCCGCAACTGGCTCAACGCGCTCGGCGTCGCCGAGCTGCTCGACGAGCCGGGCCTCGAGAACATGCCCGACCTGTTGCCCTCGGCCGAGGCGCTGGAACGCGTGCGGGCGATCCTCGCCGACAAGATGCGCGAGCGAACCTTCGAGGAGTGGATGGACGTCTTCCTGCGCGACGACATCGGCGGCGACCCGTTCCTCAGCGCCGAGGAGTTCCTCCAACACCCGCAGGCACTCGACACCGGCCGGGTGGCCACCGTCGACTCCCCCACTGTCGGCCGTTCGACGCAAATCGGCCCGCTCGCCGAACTGACCGACACCCCGTCGGTGATCGGGCGCGGCGAGCCGCTGCTCGGCGAGCACACCGCCGAGGTACTCGACGGGCTCGCTCCGGCGCCCGCGCCAGGCACACCGCCAGCACATCCCGGCGGCGCGCCGCTGGCCGGCATCACGGTGCTCGAGGTCGGCTACTTCTACGCCGCACCGTACGGGATGACGCTGCTGTCCGAGCTAGGCGCGCGGGTCGTCAAGGTCGAGCCGCCGGCGGGCGACCCGGCCCGGCGCAACTGGTCGACGCCGTACGACAAAGAGACGGTCGGCAAGGAGAGCGTGGTCGCCGACATGAAGACACCCGAGGGGCTGGCGATCGTGCACGCCCTGGCCAAGCAGGCCGACGTGTTCCTGCACAACTTCCGACCGGGCGTACCGGAACGGCTGGGCATCGGCTATCAACAACTGTCCGAACTCAACCCTCGGCTCGTGTACGTGTACGGCGGAGCGTTCGGGTCGCGCGGACCGTGGGCGCGGCGTCCTGGGTTCCACTCGTCACCGAACGCGATCTCGGGCTCGGGCATCATCGAGGCCGGCCGCGGGAACTCTCCGATCAACCGCACCTACGCCGACCCCGCCGGGGCGCTCGCATGCGCGACCGCGACACTGCTCGGGCTGGCGGCCCGCGACCGCACCGGCCGCGGCCAATACGTCGAGACGACGATGCTGGCGTCGATGGCCTACACCGTGTCGCGGTGGAGCGTGCAGTATGCCGGCAAGGCCGACGGCGGGCCGCTCCCCGATCAGGGCCAGCACGGCTTCCACGCGTTGCACCGGCTCTACGACACCGGCGACGGCTGGTTGTTCGTCTACGTGCCCGACCGCGACGTCGCCACGTTCGCCGCGGCGATCGAGCAGCCCGGCCTCACCAGCGACACTCGCTTCGCCGATGCCGCAGCCCGCCTCGATCACGATCCCGAGCTGGCCGAACTCGTCGCCGGTGCACTGACGGGTCGTTCCGCCGACGAGTGGGAACGCGTCCTGACCACAGCCGGACTGGGATGCGTGCGCGCTGACGGGATCGCCCACGGCCGGTTCATGCTCGACTCCGAGCAGTCGCGGGCGAACGAGCTGTCGATCCCGTGCACGCTCCCCAATGGCGAGGAGTTCTTCCGCAGCGCCGGCACGGTCGACTTCAGCGGCTCGACCCGGGTGCTCGGCTCGCCCGAGCCACTCGGAAACTCCACCCGCCGCGTGCTCACGTCGATGGGTTACAGCGAGGCCGAACTCGATCGTCTCGAGGCGGCAGGCGTCACCCGCCCGGTCGGGCACGGTCTCGACGGCTGAACCGGCAAAGGACCCGAACGCGACGATCCCCCGGGAACACTCCCGGGGGATCGTCGCGTTCGAGGCTGTGCGAGTGCCGTCAGGCGGCGCCGTAGATCCGCGCGGCGTTGCCGGCCAGCAGGAGATGCTTCTCGTCCTCCGGCAGCCCGTCGGTCTGGTACTCGATCGACGCCTTCGAGTTCGGCCAGTCGGAACCGCCGTGCGGGAAATCGCTCGACCACATCATCTGCGTAAGCCCGACGCGGTGGCGGTTGGCCACACCGTACGTGTCGGTGATGAAGGTCGTGGCGATGTTGGTCTCGAAATAGGCGCTCGGCCGTTGCTTGAGCTTCGCCTGTTCCTCGGCCGACTTGCGCAGGAAGCGGTCGTCCATCTGCTCCCTGAGGTACGGCAACCAGCCGCTGTCGACCTCGACCAATGCCAGCACGAGGTCGGGGAAACGGTCGAACACGCCGCTCTGGACGAACTGGGAGACCCGCACCGGGGCGTCGAAGAAGCGCATGTCGCCGGTCAGCTTGCTGCGGCTCTTGTCGCCCTGCGCCTGAGTGGCGAAGCTCACGTGGATCGAGATCGGCACCTTGCGCTCGTTGGCGGCCACCCACAACGCGTCGTCCTCCGCCGCCATCGTCTCGTCGCCGTTCGGGTAGCGGCCGATCATCGCCCCGCGCATACCAGGGAGCGACATCGCCCGCTCGAACTCGGCCACCGCCGTGTCGACGCCGGCGTTCGGGATCATCGCCACGCCCCACAGCCGGCTCGGGTCGTACGAGCACAGCTCGGACATCCAGTCGTTGTAGGCGCGGATCATGTCGATGTGGAAGTCGGCGTCGTCGCGTTGCCAGAACAGCTGGTTGGAGATGCGCGGCGTCGGGTACAACACCTCGGCGTCGACGCCGTCTTGATCTTGATCCTGAATTCGAGGGCCCGGCAGGTAACCACCGGGACGCATCTCTTCGGCACGGATCCACGCCCGACGGTCTTCGAGCGGCAGCCCTGCCGAGCAGTTGCCGCCGAAGTTGATCGGGTCGAGGGCGCCCTCGATCACCCACGCGTCACCCTGCTCGAAGTGTTCGACGCGGGGCGCGCGGTCGCGGTACTTGGCCTGCACCCGCGAGGTCCACAGGTCGGCTGGCTCGTTGATGTGACTGTCGGCGGAGATGACGGAGTACGCGCTCATTGTTTATATCTTAGTACCTTTAATCGGGAACGGAAGGGTCGCACCTCAACGCGTGGGAGCAGTCGGAACCACGGTGCCCGCCAGCACCCTGACGACGCGTCGGGCATGGGGAGCGAAATCGGTCGGGGCGAGGTGGAGGTTGACCAACTCGTCCCACACCAGCAGATCACCCGGTTCCCAGTGGTGCCGGTAGATGTGCTCGGCCGAGATCGCGTGCGTGAAGAGCATGCGCAGCAGCCCACTCGACTCCAGCGGGCTGAGCCCCTCGACACCGACGGTGTAGACGGGGTTCACGAACAGCGCGCGGCGGCGGCTGGTTGGGTGCTCGACGACCATCGGATGCAAGCGCGGTGGGAACTCGGCGTCGAACCGTGCAGCCGCGTCGTCGCCGTACCGGTCGATGTCGATCGCCGCCTTGTAGTACGGCGGGGATGCGTGGTAGGCGGAGAGGCCGTCGATCCAACCGCGCACCGTCGGCGAGAGGCGCTCGTACGCCGCGCACATGTCGACGAAGTAGGTGTCACCTCCGACCGGCGGAAGGACTTCCGCACGGAGGACGGCCGCGCGTGGCAGCTCCGCGGTGAACGACGAATCGGTGTGCCATCGGTCGAACTCGGCGGCGAAGCCAAGCTGTTCGGCCAGCTCGGCCCGCCCGGCGGAGCGAGCGGTGACCTGCAGCTGGTCGGCTGTCACCGAGCGCGTCGCTTCCAGCTCGCCAAGGAAACGGAGTGTCGGCAGGGGTCGACGCTCGCCGAACGCATCCGCCAGCCGCTCCTGTTCGTCGCGACCGGCCGAAGCACCACCCCGGACGACGAGCACGAGATGCTCCCCGAGCAGATCGATCAGTTGCGACCGCGGGCCGGCGTCGAGCTCGACGCTCAGGTCGAGGCCGCGGACCTCCGCCGCGAACGAACCGCACAAGCGGCGAACGGTCACGTTCATGCCACCGCCTCGTCCACGAGGCCCAGCCGGCGGCCGAGGGCAAGCTGTTCGCGCAGCCGCTCGAGGGCGACCAGGTCGTAGACGCGACCGTCGAGGTGGGCGACGTGAGCCCCGCTGCGCTCAACCTCTTCCAGCCGGGCGACGAGCTCGACCAGGTTCTTCAGGTACTCGGTCGTGGGTGTCAACGCGGCATTGACGGCGCGCACCACGTCCGGGTCGGCCATGCAGTGCATGCCGCTGTAGCCGAGCGCACGGTTGGCAAGCGCGAACTCCACCTGGCCGTCGACGTCGCGACGGCTGGTGGTGCCCCCACCGATCGGGAACGGGATCTGCGCTGCGCGGACGTCGAGCAGCACCCGACTGCGTAGGTAGAACGTCTCGCTCCCGTCGGCAGTCTGCTCGTAGCCGAGGGCCCCTCCGAGATCTCCGTAGATGCCGCCCTCGACACCGCCCATGTAGGCGACGAGCGGGCTCGCGGCAGCGATCTCGAACGCGTTTCTCACACCCAGCGGCGTCTCGATCACCGGTCGGATCCAGACCGCGCGGTCGCCCGCCGCGAGCCTGCCGCCAGTCGCTGCGATCCGTTCCTCGAACTCGTGCACCATCTCGGCCGACTCGACCTTGGGCAGGTTCAGGCAGTGGACGCCAACCTCGGCACACGCGGCGAGATCGACGGCTTGTTGAGAGCCGGCGTTGACACGGACGTGCATCGCCACGCCGCTCGCGGCAAGCAGGTCGGCAACCCAGCCGAGATTGGCCCGCCCGGCTTCCTTGGCGTCGAGCGGCGTGGAGTCCTCGAGGTCGATGCACATCGCGTCGGGGTGGGCATCGGCAACCCGGGCGATCGCGTCCCGATCGTGCCCGCCGAGGTAGACGAGCGTGCGCGCCCACTGGGCCGGTTGCAGCGGGGTGCGCGTCGGCCCGGGTGTTGCCGCGTCGTTCATGTCAGGACTCCCTTGGGTTCGTCGAGGTAGAGGTAGTCGCCCATCTCGGCCCACAGCAGGCCGCGCGGGCTGACCGGGTGGAGCGCGACGTGGCGCGCCGCGCGGCCGCTGGTCTCGACGACCTGGACGTCGGCGAAGACGTACCACTCGGACACCAACCGGTTGAGTACGACGATCTCGGCGACGCCCGGTTGACGGCTGAGCTCGATGCCCAGCGGTTCGCGCCCGGCCGCCGACCAGACGTGGTGATCCACGCTGTCGCGCAGTCGCCGTTCCCACCGGCAGTCGGGGTCGATCTGGTCGAGCATCGCATCGGTGTCGCCGGCCCGCCACGCATCGAGATACGCGTCGTGCAGTGCCGACACCGCCAGCCGCCCGTTCGGTAGATGCGCGGGCCCGGGCACCGGGTCTGGGGGCGTCGCGGTTCCGCTCACGACGTCGGCAAACGGGTACCGGGTGAACACGAGCTCGCCCCCGATCCCGGCGTCGGTGATCGGGAACAGCACGGCCGAGTTGACGTCGAACGTCGCTCCAGTCGAGTCGACACCTCCGATGTCACCGACACCGCGCAGCGTCGCCACGCTCTCGCGGAACGTGTACAGCTCGCTCGACACGGCGGCGACGTGGCGCGACTCGACGATCTCGTACGACGTGTGCCGGTTTCCGTAGTAGGCGGCCACCTGCTCGGTGCTGGTGAGCAGGTCGACCACCAGACCCCCCTGACCGTCGTGGTCGATCAGCGGGAAGTAGGGGTGCGGGTCGACGGTCGCCATGATGGCCGGCGCATCGTTGAGCTTCTCAGCGGCCACGTGCGCCAGGCCGCGGCCGATGCTCACGCGGGTGCGCGCGGTGGCGTCGAGCAGGAACAGGTCGCTCATATGGGTCCTCCCACCGCTTGGGGCACCATCGCCACCTCTGCCGCGCCGGCGCCGCCGTCGAGGTACAACTCGATTCCGGTGATGTAGGCCGAGGCGTGATCGGCCAGGAACCGGACTGCGCTCGCCACCTCACCGGGTTGCGCCATCCGGGGGATTGGAAGGCGGCCGATGAACTCGCGGATGTCGGCGCGTTCGGCGAACGAAGCCAGCCCGATCGCTGTCGCCGTCTGTGCCGGGGAGACGACGTTGACGCGCACACCGCGTGCGCCGGCAGCAACCGCTGTGGTGGCGACCGCGCGAGCCAGCCCGCGCTTGCTCAACGCGTACGCATCCCAGGCGGCGGGGTTGAGCTGTCGCCAGCGCGCGAGCCAACCGGGAGCGAGCGGGTCGGTGAGCTCGGCGTCGAACGCGCTCGATGCCCGCCTGCTGGCTACCGACCCGATCACCACCGCCGACGCACCCGGCCGGAGATGCGGACCGAGTTCGGCGATCAGGGCGATCGGGGCGCGCAGGTTGACATCGAGGATCTCCACACCGTCGTCGGTCTGCACCGGCCCGATGCCGGCGGTGTACGCGAGTGCCCGCACGCCGGGCCGAACGACCGCCGCGGCGACCTCGGCCAGCCCCTCAGACCGGGTGAGGTCGGCGCACACCACCTGGGCGACACATCCGGCGGGAAGGTCGGCCGCGACCTGGTTGAGCGCGCTCGCGTCGCGATCGACCAACACGAGCGGGCCCAGGTCGGCCAGAGCAACGGCGGTCGCCGCGCCGATGCCACCCGCAGCACCGGCGACGACGACCGCTCCCTCATTCACCGCGCGTCTCTCTCAATCTCATCGGTCAGTCGACCGCGATGTACGCCGGTGGGTCGATGAAGTTGCCGATCGAGCACGTCTCGTATCCCTTGTCGATTCCATGCACCGAGGGATCGAACACGCTCAGGCCGCCAAGGAAGTAGATCGGCACCTCGAGCGCGTTCTCCATGACGAGCAGTTCGGCCTCCTGGTAGATCGGGGCCCGTTCGTCCGGGTCGACGAGCCGGGCGCCTTCGGCGAGCAGATCTTCGAGCCCGTCGATGGTCTGGCCCGACGGGTTGGCGCTGCCACCGCTCGTGTACTTGCGCTCAAGCGTGAGGGCCGGATCGCTCGAACCGGCGTACGCCGTGATCGCCGCGTCGTACTCCTGGCGCACGTACAGCGCGTTGTTGATCTCCGCACCGGTGACCGTCGCCAGTTCCACATCGATGCCGGAGTCGGCGAGCATGTCCTGCACGGCCTGCGCCATGCGGGTGTAGTACGGGTGGTCGATCATCGCCGCGGTGAACGAGACGCCGTCCGGGTAGCCGGCCTCGGCCAGCAGCTCGCGCGCCTTGTCCGGGTCGTACGGGTACATCTCGTCGATGGCCGGGTTGTGCGCCCACGATGTCGGTGACAACGGGCCCCAGGCGACGTCGCCGGCGCCGGACAGGACCTGGGTGAGCAACTCGCGGTCGAGCGCGTGGTTGAGCGCCTGGCGCACCCGGACGTCGTCGAACGGCGGCCTGCCGAAGTTCATGAAGATCTGGGCGAACGTGTTGGTGGGAGCGACCTCGTAGGCGAGGTCGTCAGCCGCCCGGACAATCTCGATGTTGTCGTCCTTTGTCGCCATGTAGTCGATCTCGCCCGATTGCACACGTTGGATGCCGGTGGTGTCGTCGACCGGGTAGAAGTCGAGTCCGGCCAGCAGCCGCCCGCCGTTCGCCCAGTAGTCGTCGCCGCCCCAGGCCCGCACCGACAAGAGTTGCCCCGGGTTGAGCGACTCCATCGCGTAAGGCCCGGCTCCGACCGCGCTCGTGGTCCCGTAGTCGGCACCACTCGCGGCGACGGCCACGGCCGACGGCACCATGCCGGCGCGCTCGGCAAACAGCGTCGTCATCGTGCCGGCACGCGGTTCGTTGAGGCGCAGTTCGAGGGTGAGATCGTCAACCACGACGATCTCGTCGATCACCCTCAGATTGTCGACGATCGTCGACTCCGGGTCGTTCTTGCCGCGCTCGAGGTGCTCGCGGACCGCCTCGGCGTCGAAGGGTGTCCCATCCTGGAAGATCACCCCGGGCCGGATGTGGAGGACGAACGTCTCGTCGTCGACCACCTCCCACGATTCGGCGAGGCCGGGCTTGGGCAGACCGTCTGCTCCCAGGCGGACCAACGAGTCGTACACCATCCGCAGGTGGGTGAACTCGCAGGCGGGCACACCGCGGACCGGGTCGAGGTGCGCCGGGGGCGAGTAGCCGATGACCCGCAGGACCGCATTCGGGTCGTGCTCGGGAACGTCGGGCGGCGCTGCGTCTGGGCCGTCGGTGGCTGTCGGTACCGACGTATCCCTGGCAGGCGTGGACGACGCCCCCGTGGTCGCCGGCGGCTGGTCGGCCTCGGTCCCCGTATCCGGACTCGCCGCTGTTGGTGCAGGCTCCGTGGACGCCGGGTCATCGTCGTCTCCGCCGCATGCGGCGATCGTCAGCGCGACCGCTGCGGCCAGCGCGATCGCGCGCCGTTGTGTCCTCGTTGGACGCATGAAATCCCCCTCCAGGTGAACGCCCCGATTCGTTCGAAGCACGGCCACTATTACACAATGGTTTCTTAGATTTCAATCTTAGAAATGACAACAACGACATGGGTGAACGCGATGGATGAGCAGACGCAGATCACGACGACCGACGGAGCGATGACGGCGCTGGTGGCCCGCCCTACCAGCGAGACGCGCGGCGCGGTGGTCGTCGTGATGGAAGCATTCGGGCTGAACGCTCACATCGCCGACGTCGCCGCCCGCTTCGCTGCCGAGGGCTACGCCGCGCTGGCTCCCGACCTCTACCACCGCCAGGGAGCGTTGCGGGTTGCCGCGTACGACGACCTCCCCGAGGCGATGGGCTTGTTCTCCTCGCTCGATACCGCGTCGCTCGGCGACGACCTTGCCGCCACCGTCGCCGCGGCACGCGAGCTGGCATCGGGCGGGCCGGTGGCGGTCGTCGGCTTCTGTCTGGGCGGGTACGCGGCAGTGCTCGCCGGCATCCGCAGTTCGCCCGATGTCGTTGCGGGCTTCTACGGCGCCGGAATGAGCATGCCGCGCGACGGCTCCCCACTCGAACCACTCGCTGCCGGCTTCCGCGAGATCGGCTGCCCGGTGTACCTGTTCTACGGCGCCGACGACCCGGTCATCCCGCCCGACGAGATCGCCGCCACCGAGGCTGCGCTGACAGCAGCCGGTGTCACCCACGAGGTCACGGTGTACCCCGGTGCCGGCCACGGGTTCTTCTGCGACGCGCGAACCTCCTACACACCCGAGGCCGCCGCCGACGCGTGGGCCAAAGTGCTCGCCGCGCTCGCCGCTGCGAAACCCGCCGAGGCCACCGCATGATCGTTGCCGCCCACCCGGCGCCGATCCTCGCCACGCGAGCGGCGATCGACCTGCACGTCGCGGCTGAACTGACGTCGGATCCGGTCACCATCGTCGGCACCGTCGGGAACGAACCGTTCTTTCCCGCACTCGTCCGCGACGGCTCGGGCGCTGCCGCACTCGAGCTGTTGACCTCCACCGAGGCAGTGTCTGCCTTCTACCGGGCTCGGGTCGGCACGTTCGAGATCGTCGACACCACCCGCGTCACCGAGTTGCGCACCGACTGGTACGCGCTCCACGAATCGATCGCGACCGTGCGCCACGTCGGTGACTATCACGGCGTGGCTCCCGACGGGGCGACCCACCGCGTCCACTCGGCCGTGCTGTTCCCGGTCGCCGCCGAGGGCATCGTCGGCGAGCTCGAGTGGACGCACGTCGACTTCACCCGGATCTTCAGCGGCACGGCCCGCGCCGAACCCGACGGTGACACGTTCATCCCGACCGGCCGGCTCCACGCCGCCGAACTCCACGACGAAGTGCTCGCACGCTGGTTCGCCGGCGATGCAGCCGGCGTCGCCGACCTCACCGGACCAATCCCGTGGGCCAGCCGCCACGCCCACCCGGGCTCTGCCCTTCCGCCGCTCTGCGCGGCCACCGCCGGCGAGGGCCTCGCCACCGCGGCAGCAACGTTCGCCGATGTCACGCTCAGCGAGTCGCCGGAGCGCCTCCAGCGAATGGCCGCGTCGTGGTACTCCTTCGTCGAGGCCACACTGGACGTCGCCGATGCGACCGGGCCGCGGACCATCCGGGTCGCCTCGCTTCTGGCGCTCGAAGCCGGGCGGCCCAGCGGGCATCTCGCCTACTCCGTCGACGTCGTCGATGACGCGGCAGCAACCCGACCCACCCCGACCAATCCTTGAGGAGCCACGTGGAAACCATCGAGATCGACCGGCGCGACGGTGTCGCCACCGTCCGCCTCAATCGCCCACCGGTCAACGCCGTCACTCGCCAGATGATGCGCGAGATCCGCACCGCCTTCACCGAGATCTCGCAGGACCGCAGCATCGGCGCGGCGATCCTCAGCGCGGCTGGCGAACGCGCGTTCTGCGGCGGCATCGACCTCAAGGAGACCGCCGCCGCGGGCGCGACCGACGATGGCGACCTGCGCGCCCTGCTCGACTCGAACTGGGAGTGGCGTCAGACGCAGTACTCCATCCGCGAGTGCCTGGTGCCGGTGATCGCGGCCGTCGAGCGGGCGACCATCGGCGCTGGGTTCGGCCTGATCGGTGTGTGCGACCTGGTGATCGCCAGCGACACGGCTACGTTCGGTCTGACCGAGATCAACGTCGGCCTGCTTGGAGGGGCGAGCAAGGCGCTGCGCCTGCTCGGGCCGTCGAAGGCCCGTCGGATGCTGTTCCTCGGCGAGATGATCCCCGCCGCCGAGCTGCACCGGCTCGGCGGCATCGAAGAAGTCGTCCCAGCTGGCACCGCCGAGCAGCGCGCGCGCGAGCTGGCCGGCCGTTTGGCGACCAAGAGCCCGATCGCGCTGCGTCTCGCCAAGGAGTCGATCCTGCGGATCGAAGGCGACCAGATGATGCAGCAGTACCGAACCGAGAACGACTACACGACCCGCCTGCGCGGCTACCGCGACTCGGACGAGGCAATCCAGTCGTTCCTCGACAAGCGCGACCCCGAGTGGACGTGGTCGTGAACCTGAGCTACGACAGAGAAAGAGGAACGACATGAGCACCGACACCGCAACCGCCACCACGTTGGAACCGTTGATGATCTCCGTCGACGACCACGTCATGGAGGCACCCGACATCTGGACCTCGCGGGTGCCCGCATCGCGCGCCGGCGACGTCCCTCACGTGGAACGCGCCCGAGCGATCCCGAAGATGGTCGGCAACCGGATGACGTTGGTCCGCAGCGAGACCGAAGGCGAACCGTGCGACTGGTGGGTTTACGCCGACGTCGAGATCGCGTTGATCACGGCCGCCGCCCGCGTCGGATTCGACACGCCCGACTTCACACCGACCGTGTACGACGCGCTGCACCCGGGCACCTGGCAGCAGAAGGGCCGCCTCGCCGACATGACCATCGACGGCGTCGAGGCGTCGATGTGCTACCCGAACCTGGTGCCCCGCTTCTGCGGGCAGACGTTCCTCGAGCGCGGCGACCGCGCCACCTCACTCGAGTGCATCCGTGCCTACAACGACTGGATGCTCGACGAGTGGTGCGCCGGCGACGGCTACGGCCGGCTGCTACCGCTCACCCTGATCCCCCTCTGGGACGTGCAACTGGCCGCAGACGAGGTGACCCGCTGCGCCGAGAAGGGCACGGTGGCTGTCGCCTTCTCCGAGAACCCCTACCAACTCGGCCTGCCGACGCTCCACTCGGGTGACTGGGACCCGTTCCTGCGAACCGCCGCCGACGCCGGTGTCACCGTGTGCATGCACATCGGCTCGAGCTCGCACATGCCCACCACCTCACCCGACGCACCACACATCATCTCGTCGCTGACCCACTTCTCGGTCACCGCCGGCTCGCTGCTCGACTTCATCTTCTCGGGCACGCTCGACCGGATCCCCGACCTCAAGCTGTTCTTCGCCGAGAGCCAGGCCGGCTGGCTGCCGTTCGTGCTCGAACAGGCCGACACGCTGTGGGCCCTACGCGAGGGCTCCACGATGAGCGTCGAGTTGCCCAAACCACCCACGTCGTACTTCCACGACCGGATCTACACCTCGATCTTCCATGACGACGCGGCGCTCAAGAGCCGCGACTCGATCGGCGTTCGGCAGATGTGCTTCGAGACCGACTACCCGCACTCGGTCACCACCTGGCCGCACTCGCACTCCGGGGCGATGGACGCGTGCCGCAAGTACGGCCTTACCGATGCCGAGATCTACGAACTGATGCGCGGCACGGCGATCCGGGCGTTCGGGCTGGAGCGGCTCGGGATCACGAAGTGACTCGGCATCGCCAGCCGGCCGCGACCGGCACGCCGCTGGGGCCGACGGGGGGGCACGCGATGACCGAGCGCAAGAAGTACCAGCGCAACACGTCGTTCGATGAACTCGGTTGGACCGAGTACGCGAGCGGCGCAAAGGGGACGCTTTTCCTGGTCGGCGAGGAGGGCGACGAAACGGCTCCGGTGGTCACCTACGCCCACTTTCCACCGGGTGCTGTGGTCGAAGCCCACAGCCACCCCTGCGATTACGCCGAAATCATCGTTGCCGGCACGCAGCAGGTAACCCGGCGCTGGCACAAGGCCGGCGACATCCGGATCGTGAAGGCCGGGACGGTCTACGGTCCGCTCGTCGCCGGCCCGGAAGGCTGCACTGTCATGGTCATCTTCCGCAACGGTGACTGGCAGAGCAAGTTCGTCACGCGGTCCTCCACCACGACCGCAACAAGCTAGAGCGCGCACGCCGCCTACGACGCCGAGGCCAGGACGAGGTCGAGGTCGGCGAGAACGCACGGAGGTTTTCTGAGACGATCTTGGGGGCCGGAGGCTCTACCAGGACGATGGATGAAGGCGGCAAGCTCAGCGTGGGGTCGCCCGCCGACCGCGCCACCACCGCCGCGCTCCTCGAACGCGTCGGCCCGATCGTGCGGCGGGCGCTGGTCGCCCGTTACGGAACCGACGCCGGCGCCGAAGCCGCTGCCGAGGCGGTCGCCTGGGGCTGGGAGCACGGCGAACTGCTGACCACGATGGCCAACCCGGGCGGCTACCTGTACCGGGTTGGCCAGACGGCCGCGCGGCGCAGCCGCCGTCGGCTCAAGCGATCGGCGTTCCCGGTCGAGCCCGCCTGGCACGACGCCCCGAACCTGCCCGGCGACGTATTCGACGCGCTATACCGCCTCACCCCCGACCAGCGCGTCGCCGTGCTGCTCGTACACGGCTACCGCTTCAGCTACCGCGAGACCGCCGACGTGATGGGCGTCACCCACGACGCGGTCCGCAACCACGTCCACCGCGGCATGCGCCGCCTGCGCGCCGAACTCGAACCCTACGACCGGGGAGACCTGTGATGATCGACCTCGACGAACGCCTTCGGCGCGCCGCCGAATTGCTCGACGAGGCCGCCACGAGCGCCCCGCTGACGCTCGAATGGCTGGCCGACGACTCGGGCCCTGGTCGCCGCGTCCACCCCGTGGCGCCCACGCCCGACAACCGGGCCTCGGTGCTGGTCCGGGTTGCCGCGCTCCTCGTCGGCGTCGCCGGGCTGGCAGGCATCGCGTGGGCAGCGACACGCGACGGCAATAGCAGCCGCAGTGCTCCGGTGGCACAACCGAGTGCGACAACCTGGGCCGCTGCAGGCTCCACCGGCCTCGCCGCGCCGACTGCCCCGGCCACGATCGCGGCATCACATCACTCGCTTCCTCCGGCAGGGCTCCTCCCACCGGTCGTCGACGTCTCGGGCCAGGTGCCGCCGACGGTGGTCGGCGACGGGCCCACCGACTGGTATCGCCTGCAACCCGACCTGGAGGTGGCCTGGTACAGCGATGCCGCCGGCACCGCGTCGATGCTGTGCCTGAAGACACCCGTCGGCACCGAGTGCCAAGTCGACCAGTTCGCCCCGACCGCCAACGGTGGCGGGCCGATCGCCATCCGCAGCGTCGGCGACCAGTTCCTGGTCATCACGCTCGACCCGGTCGACACGCTCACCGTCGCGTTCGACAACGGGCTGACGGCCACGGTGCCGGCGTACGCCGACGCGCAGATCGGCTGGCGCGTCGCCCGTGTCGCGCTTCCCGCCGGCGCGACACGGCCTGACGGGATGACGGCCCTGTTCACGATCCCGCCCCCCGTCTCGACCGCCGCCCCGACTACCGTGCCGACCACCGCCGCACGTGCCGTCACCACACCCCCACCCACGGGGCCCGACACGAGCGCGCCGGCGAGCCCGGGGGTGTGACCATGCGCGCCCCCCTGCCCGCGCGCGTCGCCCCGCGCCTCACCGTCGACCAAGCCGGTGCCGCCGCCGTCGCCGCGATCACCACGCTCGTCGCCGTGTCGTGGCTCCGGCTGTTGGGGTTGCCGTTCGGCGACAACCACCCGGGCCGCGTCGCCGCCCGCTACGCGCTGCACATGCGCAATCTGTACGCGCAAGGAGTCGCCGAATCGCACTGGGGTGCCGCGTGGGCGCCGTATCGCGCCGAGCCGTACGCCCACCATCCGCCGCTGCTGAACCTCGCCGACGCGATCGTCGGCCTGCTTCCCGGATCGGGCGAGTGGCAGGTGCAGTTGGCTCCGCTCACGCTGGCGCTGCTGGCGGTGCCCGCCGCGGCGGCGTTGCTCCGAGCGCTCGGCATGAGCTGGGTCGCCACACTGCTCGCTACCGGCGCGCTCGTGTCGACCGGATACTTCTGGATCTACGGGCAGGTCATGTTCGACATCGGCCCGATCCTGGCGGTCGGAGCGTGCGCGATCCGGCTGCGGCGGGCGCCGAACCCGTCGCCGTGGCTCGTCGCCGCCACCGCAGTGGCCGCGGCGGTGGCGATGCTCGCCTCGTGGCCGGGCATCGCCTTCGGCGCAGTCGCCGCAGCCTCGGTCGCGGCGACCCGCCGCGACCGAGCATCGACCGTGGTCGGCGGCGCGGCCGCGGTGGGGTTGGCGATCAGCCTGACGTTCATGGTGGGCGTCCACGGGCTCGGCGAGCTCACCGACCAGACCGAGTTCCGCACGCAGGGTGGCACGTTCACGCGTGGCCGGTTCGTCGACCAGATCCGGTGGTACATGAGCGAACTGCTGCCCGGCTGGTACCGCGCCCTGCTGGTGCCGGCGATCGTCGCCGGGCTCGCCGATCGGCGCACCCGGGCGTGCACGGCACTGACGGTCGTGTTCGCCGCGGGTTGGATCGCCGTGCTCAACAACGGCGCCTACATCCACGACTACTGGAGCTATCTGGTGGTGCTGCCGGGCCTGGTCGGTGGCGCCGCGCTGGTCGACCGGATGCGCGCATGGACCGGCGTGTGAACCTGGATCCAGCGAACCCTGCGGTCGCTCGCCGACGTTGCCCCAGCCCACGGCGGTTGCGTCAGCGTCGGTCTTGGTGCACTGCCAGTGAACCCCAGCCTGCGCGGCGCTTGAACCTGAATCCACCGATCTGGCGACTGGTGGACCCAGGGTGAACCGGCGCACGGCACTGCGGGTGGTGATGGGCGCGGCCGCCGTCGCCGCCGGCGGCGGGATCGCCCGCAGCTTCGGCGAGATGGCCTGGGGCGACGACGCGCAGCGGTACCTGCTGGGCCCCGCCGATGCCGGGGCCCTCGTCCGCGACCACCCGCCGGCGCCCGGCCAGCCGAAGGCGTGGACCGTCGGCTTCGACTCGGGGCGGGTGCTGGCGTACTACTGGGATCTGCCGCCGGCGAGTGCCACCGAGCGCGCGTTCACGTCCGGCCGGCTGGGCGAGCACGACCTGGTGGTCGTCGACCTGCGCCGCCGGCCGGCCTGGTTCCCGCGCGATGTCGAACCGATCGCCGAACGCGGCCGGTACGCGCTCGTCGAGGCCGGGGCCGTCAAGGCCGCGCTCGCCGACACGCCCTGACGCCTCGGAGCGCGTGCGGATGTTGCGCACTTGTGGGGCTCAGCGAGGAAGCGGTGACGGTCGTCGAGTGGCGCACCCGCGGCGTAGCCGCCACTGCGTTGTATCGAGACGTGGCGCGCGCCAATGGTCGAGACGGTTGTCGAGTGACCGCTCTGCGGTTGTATCGAGGCATACACCGGCTGCGCCGGCACTCGACCACCGGGGCGAGGCCACGACGCGCTGAGCCTCGGTCTGCGCAACATCCGCGCGGGCCGAGAACCCCGTGACGCCGTAGTGTCGCCGGTCGTGCGCGCCGGGCTGCTGTATGTGTGTGGGGCAGCCGTGCTGTGGGGTACCGGCGGGCTGGCGATGCAGCTGATCGGGCGCCACAGCGAGCTTGGCACCACGGCCGTGTCGGCGTGGCGGATGGGGCTTGCCGCGGTGGTGATGCTCGTCGCGGTCGCCGTGCGGCGGGCTCGGGCCGACCTGTTCGCCACACTCCGCCGCCACCCCGTCCGCTCGGTGCTCGTCGGCGTCGGTGTCGGCGGCTACCAGGCGCTGTATTTCGGAGCGGTGGTGGCCGTGGGCGTCAGCGTCGCCACCGTCGTCAGCCTCGGTATCGCCCCGGTGCTGCTGACGACCTGGGAGCACGCCCGGCGACGCACCCGCCCTTCAGCCGTCGAGGCGCTCATCCTCGCCGCCGCGCTGGCCGGGCTACTGCTGGTCGGCGGGGGCGGCACCGACGGCGACCGGCCGGCGCTCGGCATCGCCCTGGCCCTGTTGTCGGGCACGACGTATGCGGTCACGACGGTGATCGGCCACACGATGTCGGCCACCGAGTCGTCGCTGGCGATCACGACGTGGACCACCGTGTTCGGCACGCTGTTCCTGCTCCCGGTCGCGGCCGTCGCCGGTGGTCCGTACACGACCGGCGACACGAAGGCGATCGTGCTGCTCGGCTACCTCGGCGTGATGACTCTGGCGCTTGCCTACGCGTTGCTGTACGCGGGCTTGCGGTCGACGAAACCGAGCACGGCCACGATCGCCTCGCTACTCGAGCCCGTCACCGCGGCTGCCGCTGCTGCGGTCATCCTCGACGAACGGATCGGCCCGCTCGGCATCGCCGGCACCGCCCTGATCCTCGCCGCCGTCGCCGGCCTGTCACGTACCTCACCGGCCTGATCCCCAGTCGCGCTTCGTGCAGCGTTCGGCCGGACAGATCAGCCAAACGCTGCACGATCACCGCACAGCGACTGGTTTCGCGTCAGACGTCGGCGGCGGCGTCGACCAGGGGGCGGTTGCGGCTGACGTAGACGGCAGCGACGATGCCGGCGGTCGCGGCGAGTGCGATCAGGATGCGGATCGGGTCGCTGGCGTCGGCGCCGTACGACAGCTTGATCACGGCCGCGACGATCAGCAGCGACACCAGGTTCATCACCTTCAGCAGCGGGTTGATGGCCGGGCCGGCGGTGTCCTTGAACGGGTCGCCGATCGTGTCGCCCACGACCGCGGCCTTGTGGTTGTCGGAGCCCTTGCCGCCGTGGTTGCCGTCTTCCACGTACTTCTTGGCGTTGTCCCACGCGCCGCCGGCGTTCGACAGGAAGATCGCCATCAGCGTGCCGGTACCGATCGCCCCGGCGAGGAAGCCGGCCAGCGGGCCGACGCCGAGGCCGAAGCCGACCGCCACCGGCGACAGCACGGCGAGCACGCCGGGCGTGATCAGCTCGCGCAGCGAGTCGCGGGTGACGATGTCGACCACCGCGCCGTACTCGGGGCGCACCGAGCGGTCCATGATGCCGGGGTTGACGCGGAACTGGCGGCGCACTTCGAGCACCACCGCCATCGCCGCCCGGCCGACGGCGTTGATCGCCAGGCCGGAGAACAGGAACACGACCGCCGAGCCGAGCAGAATGCCGACCAGCAGCTTGGCGTCGAACACCAGGAACGCAGGCCCGTCGAACAGCGCCCCGGCCTCGTCGAAGGCGTCGATCGCCTTCTGCGAGTACGAGCCGAACAAGGCCGCCGCGGCGAGCACGGCGGTGGCGATGGCGATGCCCTTGGTGGTGGCCTTGGTGGTGTTGCCGACGGCGTCGAGCTCGTTGAGGATGCTCTCGCCCTCTTCGCTGATGTCGCCCGACATCTCGGCGATGCCCTGGGCGTTGTCGGCCACGGGGCCGAACGTGTCCATCGCCACGACCGCACCGATGGTGGTGAGCAGGCCGCAGCCGGCCAGGGCAACCGCGAACAGGGCGACGATGAACACCCCGGTGCCCAGCAACGCCGCGCCGAACACCGCACCGCCGATCAGCAGCGTGGTGAACACGGCCGACTCGAAGCCGACCGACAGGCCCGACAGGACGACGGTAGCGGGGCCGGTGACGGTGCTTTGGGCGATGTCGCGGACCGGGCGGAACTCGGTGCCGGTGAAGTAGCCGGTGATGCCGATGATGGCCGCTGCGAGCACAACGCCGATCGCCACTGCGATCGCCGCGAACAGGGCCGGGCTGACGTCGGGGATGCCGTCGAGGCGGGCCCCGGCGAGGTCTTCCCAGTTGCCCGGCAGGTACACGAATGCGGCCACGGCCGAGGCGACCGCCCCGATGCCAGCCGAGATGTAGAACCCACGGTTGATCGTGGTGAGCGCGCCCTCACCCTCGCGCGGCTTGGTGAGGTACACGCCGAGCACGGCGGTGAGCGCACCGATCGCGGGGACCAGCAGCGGGAACACCAGGCCCTTGATGCCGAACGCCTGCGAGCCGAGGATCAGCGCGGCGACCAGCGTCACCGTGTACGACTCGAACAGGTCGGCGGCCATGCCGGCGCAGTCGCCCACGTTGTCGCCCACGTTGTCGGCGATGGTGGCCGGGTTGCGCGGGTCGTCCTCGGGGATGTTCTGCTCGACCTTGCCAACCAGGTCGGCGCCGACGTCGGCGGCCTTGGTGAAGATGCCGCCGCCGACGCGCATGAACATCGCCAGCAGGGCGGCGCCGAAGCCGAAGCCTTCGAGCACTTCGGGTGCGTCAGCTTCGAACAGCAGCACCACGAGCGCGGCGCCGAACAGGCCGAGGCCGACGACGGCCATGCCGACCACCGCCCCGGTGCGGAAGGCGATGTTCATTGCCGGCGTGCGGCCACCGTCGTTCGACGCGGCAGCCACGCGCAGGTTGGCCCGGGTGGCCAGCCACATGCCCAGGTAGCCGATCGCGCCCGAGAAGGCGGCGCCGACGAGGAATGCCACCGAGCGTGCGATGCGCACGTCCCACCCATGGGCTGGCAGCACCAAGAGGGCCAGTACGGCGACGGCGGCGAAGATGCCGAGCGTGCGGAACTGCCGCCGCAGGTACGCCATCGCGCCCTCCTGCACCGCCTTGGCGATGTCCTTCATGCCCTCGGTGCCCTCGCTGGCGGCGAGCACCTCGCCGCGGAACTTGGCGCCCATCGCGAGTGCGGCGAGCGACACGAGGGCGATGACGACGACCAAGGTCAGGTTGCCACCCGACAGGTCGAGGCCCGATTCCTGGGCGAGAAGTCCGAGCATGGGTGCTCCTAGAGGTGATAAGGGCGTTGCGGTAGACGAAACGACGTAACGGACCGGCCCCTGAGGGCCGTCGGGAGTCTAGGGAGTTCGGCGCGCTTCGCAATATTCCGGCGGCTGGGGCGAACTGCCGCCGCGGCGATCCATCGCGAATCGATGGGTCGTTCAGGTTGCACCCGACGCGTCGTTAGGACTACCTTACGGAGCTATGGCGTTGGTGTGCCTGTGCGAGGGGGTGTCGGAGCGCAAGGTTCGGCGCGCGATCGAACAGGGCGCGGCGTCGGTCGACGAGATCGGCGAGCGCTGTGGCGCCGGCACGAACTGCTTCAGCTGCCACCCCACGCTCGAAGACGCGCTGCACGAGTGCCGCGTCACGCTTCCCGCCGCTCGGCTGGCGTTCTAGCGCCGCCCGGTGAGGCTTCCCTCACCCCAAAGATCAACGACGGTTGGCCGCGAAATGTGGTCTACGCTGGCCATATGCAGCCGAGCGAAGCGAGGAATCATGCAGGGTGACGCGGAGATCATCGAGAAGCTCAACGAGGTCCTGACGGCCGAGCTGACGGCCATCAACCAGTACTTCCTGCACGGCAAGATGCAGGCCAACTGGGGCTTCGACAAACTTGCCGAACACTCCCGCGAGGAGTCGATCGACGAGATGAAGCACGCCGATTCGGTCACCGACCGGATCCTCTACTTCGACGGCGTGCCGAACTACCAGCGCTACAACCCGCTGCGAATCGGCGAAACCGTCGCCGAACAACTCGAAGCCGACCTGGCGCTCGAGTACGAGGCGGTCAAGCGGCTCAACGAGGGGGTCGCCTTGGCGGTCACCAAGGGCGACAACGGCACCCGGCACCTCTTCGAGGAGATCCTCGTCGAGGAAGAGAAGCACATCGACTGGATCGAGACGCAACTCGAAACGATCCGCCAGATCGGCCTCGAGAACTACCTCGCCCAGCACCTCGACTCCTGAGGCGCGTCGGGGCCGAATCGGGCGGCTACGGTCGCGATCGTGACCCGCAACGAAGAGTTCCAGGAGGACGACGGCGGCGCCGGTGGCCCACCGATCAAGCTGATCGGGTTCGTACTGGTCGCCGCCGCGCTGGTCGTGTTCGTTGTCCAGAACGGCCAGGAGGCTCCGGTCGAGTTCTTGTGGATGGACGGCTCGCAGCGGATGTGGCTGATCATCGTCATCTCCGCCGTCGCCGGGGCGATTCTCGCCCGGTTGGCCGGCTGGATGTGGGCCAGGGCTCGCCGCAACCGCCAGCGTGACTGACCCGGCCCCCGTGTGGGCCGACCCGGTCTGGGTCGACGCCGTCGGCCCCGACACCGTTCCCGCGCGCATCGCGGTGCACCGGCTCGCACCCTCCCCCGGCGCGCTGCCGTTGCTGGTCTCGCACGCCACCGGATTCCACGCGCGTTGCTACCGCGCACTCGCGGCTGCGCTCGACGGTCGCTTCGACGTGTGGGGCCTCGACCACCGCGGCCACGGTTCGACGCCGAGACCCGACAGCTGGCGGGTCGACTGGCGCGGGTACGGCACCGACACGCTGGCCGTCGCCCGCTGGCTGGCCGACCACACCGGCGCGGCGGTCGCCGGGTTCGGTCACTCGATGGGCGGCGCCACGTTGCTGATGGCAGCCCACGCAGCACCCGACCTGTTCACCGCCCTCGTGCTGTTCGAGCCGATCGCATTTCCGGCCGCCGCGTTCGGGTCCGACCCCGAGCAGTTCCCCCTGGTCGCCGGCGCGCGCCGGCGCCGGGCGCGGTTCGACTCGATCGAGGCGGCGTTGGCCAACTACGCCGCCAAGCCACCGCTGTCGTTGCTGCGTCCCGACGTGCTGCGCGACTACGTCGAGTTCGGCTTCCGCCCTGCCGACCCGCCTCCGGGTGTCGAGTTGTGCTGCGCCCCCGACCACGAGGCCGACACGTTCGCGGCCTCGGCCGGCAACGGCGTGTGGGAACAGCTGCCCGAACTCACCGTGACGGCGACGGTCGTGGGCAGCGGTGACGCCGAAGGGCCGGCTCTCGTGGCACCCGAGGTGGCGGCGCGGATACCGGGTGCACGATTCGTACAGTTCGCCGACCAGACCCACTTCGGCCCCCTCAGCCACCCCGCCGAGGTCGCCGCGCTGATCTCCCCAGCGGTATGACACCCCTTGCGTACGATGCTCCTATGAACTCGTGGGACGTACCGACCAGCCTGTCGCCGTCGCGGGTCGAGGCGTTCTTGTCGTGCCCGCTGCAGTTCCGGTTCGCCTCGATCGAGAAGCTGCCCGATCCGCCAACCGTGCACACCACCCGCGGGTCGCTCGTGCACCGGGCGCTCGAACTGCTGTACCTCGCGCCACCCGCCGAACGCACCCCGGCCGCGCTCGACCGTTGCGTCGACGCAGCGATTGCCGAGTACCGCACGCACCCCGACTTCACGCTGCTCGGCTTCGACGCCGCGGCCACCGAGCGGTTCGATCACGAGTGCCGGGGGCTGGCAGCCAACTACTTGAAGCTGGAAGACCCGCAGCAGGTACGCGCGATCGGTCTCGAACTCCGGCTGGAAGCGCCGGTGGGCGATCTCACGCTGCGGGGCATCATCGACCGGCTCGACCTCGACGCCGACGGCGAGTTGGTCGTCACCGACTACAAGACCGGCCGGGCACCGTCCCCGAACTACGAACGCAAGTCGATGTCAGGCGTGCACTTCTACTCGTTCCTGTGCGAATCGGTGTTCGGCCGCCGCCCGGCCGAGATCCGGCTGATGTACCTGAAGTCGGGCGAGGTCATTTCCGCCCGGCCGTCCGAGCAGTCGACCCGCTTCATGACCACCCGCACCACCGCCGTGTGGAAGGCCGTCGCCACGGCCTGCGCCCGCGACGACTTCCGGCCGCGCACCGGTGGGCTGTGCCAGTTCTGCGCCTACCAGCGGTGGTGCCCCGCCTACGGTGGCGACCCGGCGCTGGCCGCCACCGAGGCGCCAGTGGCACTGACCCCGGCCCACGCGGCGTGACGATCCTGGCGGCGGTCGCCCGGTTCGACGCGCGTGCCGACGCGGCGCTCGAACGTGTCCGCGGCAACCCGCTCGTCGGCCGGGTGATGACGGCGGCGACACACTCGGGCGAGTTCAGCGCGGCGTGGCACGTCGCCGGCCTGGCCCGGGGTGTGGTCACCGGGCGGTGGGACCAGACACTGGCGCTCGCCGCCGGGTTGGGCGCCGAGAGCCTGCTCGTCAACCAGGGCATCAAACGCGTCTTCCGCCGCGCCCGCCCCACCCCGTCGGGCGACGACCGGTTCGCGATCCGTACCCCGCTGACGTCGTCGTTCCCCAGCGGGCACGCATCGGCGGCAACGTTCGCGGCGATCACCCTGATCGGCTGGGACGGCCCACGTTCGGTGCCGCTGTGGGGCGCGCTGGCGGCCACGATCGCCGTGTCGCGCCCGTACGTTCGGATCCACCACGCGTCCGACATCGCCGGTGGTGTGGTGGTGGGTGCAGCGATGGCCGTCGCCGCCCGCCAGGTGTATCAGCGCCTCGGCATCTCGTAGGCGCGTCGCTCCGTCGCTCCACTGCGACGCTGCCGACCCACGGTAGCCTCACCACCAGAGTTCGCCAGGTGGGCATGCGGGGTGTGCCGGCCGCCGACGAAGCGTCGAGATTTTTTCGCGACCGGCGTCACGATTCGGCACTTTTTGGTGTCTCTACCTATCACGGCACCGGTGCGTGCAACTTCGAGCCCATGGGTGGGAGGACGGCGACAACATGAGTTCGGCGACTGGGCAGACCAGCTACGCGTCGATGGACTCTGCCGACCTGTTGCGGGCCGTGCGCAACGGCGACCGCGACGCCTACGGGGTGCTGTACGTCCGCCACCTGGCGTACGCGACGACGGTTGCCCGGCGGATCTCGCGCCGCCACGCCGAAGATTACGTGGCCGAGGCCTTCCGGCGCGTGTTGCACGCGATCGACAACGGTGCCGGGCCCACCGAGAACTTCGCCTCGTATCTGGCAGCCACGATTCGCACGGTCGCGGCCGCGTCCCGCGGCGACGAACTGCACCAGTCGATCGACGAGTCCGAGCGCCTGTTGCCCCCGGTCTCCGACGACGATGCCGACGTCGACCCACGTGTGCTGTCGGCATTCCTGACGCTGCCCGACCACTGGCGCGATGCACTGTGGTGCGCCGACGTGGAAGGGCTCCCACCGCGCAAGGCCGCACGGGTGCTCAATCTGCCCAGTTCGAATGCGTTCTCGGCGCTGGCGAAGCGCGCCCGGGCGTCGTTGCGCAGCGCCTACCTGGGCCTTGCAATCGACGACGTCTGCGACGATGCCGTGAAGGCCAAGCTGCGCAACACCGTCGGCGGGAGCCGCACGTTCGACGACCGCGCTGCCCAGGAGCACCTTGCTGTCTGCCCGCATTGCCGGGCCGTCGCCGACCGGGTGGCGATCGTGTCGGGCAGGAAGGTGGCCGGCGCGCTGGCCCCAGCCGTGGTCGCCTACCTGGGTTTCGCCCGCGCGATCCCGCGTCCACGGTTGACACACGCGCTGTTCGGCACCAGCGGGGCAACCGGCACGACGGGGGCCGCCGGGGTCACGGGGGCGACCGGCGCCGCAGTCGCCGGCGCGGTGGCGCTCGCCGTGGCGATTCCTGTGATCGCCGTCGGCCTCACCCGCGACGCCGACGACGCCGTGGCCACCCCGGGCACGGTGGCTACGGTCGTCGATGCACGCCCCACGACTGGCTTGCCGGCCAGCAGCGTGCCTGCCGAGCCAGTCGCCGAAGTCATCCAGGCGGTCACGCCGACGGGGTCGGCCCCGGCCACCGCCGGCGACTCCCCCAAGGCGTCTGCACCGGCGACGAACCAACCGACGGCCCCCGGGCCACCCTCGGCCCCACAGAACTCGGGCGACACCGTCACCCCACGACCGGTCATCGTCGCTCCGGCACCCACCACCACAGCCGTGGTCGACACCGCGCCGGCAACCACGACCACCCACCCACCGGTCGCGATTCTCGTCCCCCCGACGACGACGACGACCAGTGCCACCTCGGTGGTCGAGCCCGTCGAAACCGCCACGACGGCCGCGGTGGTCGAGCCGGAAGCGACCACCACCACGACCACGACCACCACCTCGGTGGTCACGCCGCTCGTTTCCACCACGACCAGCACGACGACCAGCACCACGAGCAGCACGACGACGACCAGCACGACCACGACGACGGTCCCTGCGCCGGCCGCGTCGCCGGGCACGCTGACGGTGTCGTACAACGGCCTCGTCGATGACGGCGGCACACTGATGCGCGTCTCGGTGGTCAGCATCGGCAACCCGACCGGCGCGGCCGGTCAGCTGACGTTCGCGGCCGACTCGGTCGACATCCGGTGGACCCGCAACCTCACGTGCACGCCGTCGGGCTGCTCCACCGTCGGCGCGGTGGCGCCGCAACGGGTCACCGCGGTGATTCGCACACCCGCGGCGGGCGCCCTCACCGTCACCCTGGCCGACGGCGCAGGCAACGTCGTCGCCACCGTGCACATTCCCGCCGCCTGACACGGCAGGGGGGCAGGACAGGCCAAGTTCTGCGTCACGAATTGGGGTTCGGGCGCATCTCTACCTGTCAGATGCACCGCAGCACTCACCAACTGACCGACAACCTGATCGATCACCGCCTCTGCCAGCTCAGTGCGATCGAACTGTCGATCGTCCGTTCGCGCCACCTACCACCCATCGTCCCGCCGTGCCGGGTGTGCGGAGCCGACCTCGAAGTCGTATCGATCGGTGCCGGACACGCCACCAAGTACGCGTGTTCGTCGCCCGAGGCACGTCGCGCCGGCAGTCGCGGCGCCGAACGCGAGCAGCGGCTCGTTGCGCTGCGCCACTATCACGACAGCGAGGTACGGATCGCCTACCACGACGACCCGCTGACCGTCGCCGCAATCGACGAACTCCTCGCCCGGCGGGCCGCGGCGGGTGAGCCGGTCGACGTTCCCGTCGGCACCGTCCACGTCGACGGGATCGAATCGATGCCACTCGTGTACCAGGGCGACGGCCGCTGGGAGCGCGAGTGCCGTCCCCTCCCGAGGTTCGCCGCCGTCGGCGGCTAGTCGCGGGAACCTCCCGTGGGCCGCCGTTCGCCGTAATCTCCCAGGCGGCGAGCGGCGGCCCACTGTGGTTCCCCGGGGTCAACGGCCCGTCTACGCTGCGCCTGTGCGATTCGACCGGGCGTTCAGCGACGCCGAAGCACTGATGTGGCGGCTGGAGAAGGACCCCCACCTGACATCGACGTTCGGCGCGGTAATGGTGCTCGACCGGGCACCCGACCATCAGATGCTGCGCCGCCGGCTCGACTACACCGCCCACGCGATCGGCCGCCTCCGCCAACGCGTACAACCGGCCGGGGGCGGGCTGCCCCCGGTGTGGGTCGATGACCCGGCCTTCGACCTCGACTACCACGTGCGACGGATTGCCTGCCCCCGTGGATTGGGTGGACGGCCGGCCACGTTGCGCGAAGCGCTCGACGTGGTGGCGGTACTGATGGCCGATCCGCTCGACCGCACGCGCCCGCTGTGGCAATACGTCGTGATCGAGGGCCTGCGCGGCGGCAAGGCCGTGGTGCTCCAGAAGATGCACCACACGCTGACCGACGGCGAACGCGGCGTCGAGTTGTCGTTGCAGTACATGGACTTCGAGCGCGACGCTCCCGAGCCGCCCGGTGTCGCCGACGCGCTCGACCGCTCGCCGGCGGCGGCGGGCGCCGACGACGCCGAGCCCGACCGTTCGGACAGCGCGGCGGGTGCCGCGAGTACCGCCGACACGGTCCGCGAGTTCGTCGCCGGCGGGCTGCGGCTGCCGATCGGTGTCGCCCGCCAAGTGCGCGACCTGCTGACCGACCCGGCGTCGATCCCCGACGCCACCACCGCCGCCGCCCGAACCCTGCGCGGTATCGTCACCCAGCTGTCCGACACGGCCGGCGCACGTTCGCCGCTGTGGACCGAACGCTCGGTGCGTCGCCGCCTGGTGCCACTTCAGGCGCCGTTCCAGGCCACCAAGGCCGCCGCCCGGTCACTCGGAGGCACGCTCAACACGGCCTTCCTCACCGCCGCCGCCCACGCCGCAGGTGCGTACCACGCCGAACTCGGCCAACCGGTCGAGGCGCTGCGGGCATCGATGGCGGTCTCGACCCGTACCGAGTCGTCGGGCGGCAACGCGTTCTCGCTGGCGCGGATGACCGTGCCCACCGCCGAGATGCCCATCGTCGAGCGGTTCCACCTCGTCGAGCAGGCGATCAGCGCCGGTCGCGAGGCGTCGGGTGGTGCCGGCCTCGACGCGCTCGCCGCGCTGACCGCCGGCCTACCCACCTCGTTGCTGACCCGAATCGCCCGCCAGCAGGCGGAAACGGTCGACTTCGCCACATCGAACCTGCGCGGCAGCCCGCTACCGATGTTCCTCTCGGGCGCCCAGATCGAAGCGGTCTACCCGCTCGGCCCGCTGCTCGGTGTGGCGTTCAACCTGACCCTGATGTCGTACCTGGGCAGCCTCGACATGGGTCTTCACGTCGACACCGCGGCGGTCGCCGAGCCAGAGCTGCTCGGCCGTTGCTTCACCCAGGCGTTCAAGGAACTCGAGCGCGCGTCACGAGGTGGTTGAGCCTGTCGAAACCACCGGGAGCCGCGCGACCGGGTGGTTTCGACAAGCTCAACCACCAGGTCTGTCAGCGGGGGGTGAGGTAGCCGGTGACGTCGACGAGGACGTCGGTGTCGGCGAGGGTGAACAGGCACAGGTCGCCGTGCTCGTCGAGTTGCACGATCGCCGAGTTGGCCACCACCCGGGTGGGGTCGTAGTTGACGTTCGAGGCGCTCGGCGGCACCGACGAGCACGGGTAGGCGGTGAGGTAGCCGGGCGCCTGGGCACCGACCGCGCTGAGGTTCAACAGCACGGTCTGGGCGCCCGGTGGCACTCCCCCACGCCCGGCCACGCGGACTCGTAGTGACGTGCCGCCGGGCACCCGGCCGCCGCGTGCCTGGTTGCCGTCGACCGTGGTCCACAGCCCGCTGCGGGTGTCGACCAGGCGGGCCGGAACGAGCGCGTTGACACCGGTCGCGGCGGTGGAGTACCCGTTCACGTCGACGACGATCTGGGCCGCCGCCCGCGTGAACACGCACACGCCCCCGTTGGCGTCGAGCTTGGCCACCACTGCGTTCGTCACCGTGGCGGCCGTCGTGTAGTTCAGCGTCGACGCGTTCGGTGGCGTGCTGCCGCACGGGTACACGGTGACGTGGCCGGCGCCGTGGGTCTCGGTGGCGATCACGTTGAGTACGGCTGCGGTGGCGTTCTTGGGCACCCCGCCCCGGCCGGCGACCTGCACGCGCACCGAGTCGCCGGCTGCGACCACACCCGACCCGGCGTGGGTGCCGTCGGCCGTGGTGTGGTTGGGCCGGGTGTCGAGCAAGCGGGCCGGCGACACGGTCTCCAACCCGTCGACGAGTGCGTAGCCGTTGACGTCGACGATCAACTCGGTCGCCCGTAGCGAGTACATGCACACGTCACCGTTGCGGTCGAGCTTGGCCACGATCGAGTTGGCCACGGTGAGGCCCGGCGCGTAGTTCAGGCTGGACGCCAGCGGGCGCACCGGTCCGCACGGCCAGACGGTGACGTAGCCGGGCGCCGACGGGTTGGTCGCCGTGAGGTTGAGGACCGCGCTGGCGGCGTCGGCGGGAACGCCACCGCGCCCGGCCACGTTGACCACTACCACCTGGCCGTCGGCGAGCCGCCCGACACCGTTCTGGCGACCGTCGGCGGTGGCGAGGCCCCGGCGGGTCTCGAACAGCCGGGCCGGATCGAGCGTGATCACCGGGTCGGGCGCCGCCCGCGAGCCGACGATGCGGGCAGTGCCGGTGTGGTCGACGTTGCGCAGCGTGGTGCTCGCGTAGTCGAGCCACTGCGCTGCGGCCCGGACCCGCAGCGTCGTCGTCGTACCGTCGGCTGGGCCGTTCAGCGTTGCCGTGCACGACATCACGCCGTCGACGGCCAGCTCGGTACTCGGGCACCGCAGGCCGATCGCCGGCGTGGTCTCGACGGTGACGTGGCGGAGGGCGACGTTGCCGGCGTTGAACACCAGCACCGCCACCATCGCCGGAACACCCGGCAGCACGGCGACGCCGTCGCCCAGGTCGGCGTGCCCGTTGATGCGGACAGCGGCGAGCACCCCCGCCTCGCCGGTGGTCCACAGGTACGCCGTGTCGTCGTCGGTCGCGGCGTGTACCTCACCGGTCGGGCCGGTCCACTCGGCAGTCACCGTGGCGCGCAAACCAGCCAGCTGGCCCCCACCTGGCGCGGTGTAGGTGCCGGAGCACTCGATCGCATCACCGGCCGCCAGCACGGTCGCCGGACACATCAGGCCCTTCACGTCGGCTGCCGCGAGCGAGACCGTGCTGAGGGCGACCGGCGACGTGTTCGCGAGCGTGTACGTAACCGACACCGTCGCCCCTGGCTCGACCTGGAGTCCCGGTGGCATCGACGCACCGAGGCCGCCGAGCCGGGTCGTGACCGACACCGACGGTGTGGCCACGCGCCAGGCGTGAACGGGGTCGGTGGCAGTGGCAGGCCGCACCGTGCCCGCCGCGTTCGTCCAGGTTCCGTGGGCGCTGCCGACGCTGCTCCACAGCTCGCCCGGCGACGGCGCGGCGGTTGTGGTGGTGCACGTCATGGTCTGCCCGGGGGCGAGCGCGGCGACCGGACAACCGAGCGTGCCGGCCAGCGAGTCGGCGACCTCGATGCCGGTGACGGCGACCGGGCCGGTGTTGGTGACGACGGTGCGCAGCGTCATCGTCCCGGCCGTCACCGACGGCCCCGGGGCCGGGTCGCTGTCGGCCGTTCCCACGGCCGAGCGCACGGCAAGCGCAGGGGTCGCGTCGGTCCACCCGTGGGCGGGGTTGGACGCGGTGGCGGTGCGCGGAGTGCCGTCGGGAGCGGTCCACGTGGCGACGACCGAGGCGGTCGCCACGAGCTGCGTACCGGGCAACGGCGCCGGGCGGGTCGCCGTGCACGTCATCGTCGCGCCGGTGGCGAGTGCCGCCGCAGGGCAGGTGACCGAGACGCCCGGGTCGCTCACGGTCACCCCGGCGAGTGGTACGCCGGCCGTGTTCGTGACCAGGTAGGTCATCGCCACCGGGGTGCCGGTGGCCAGCTCGATACCGGGGGCGGTATCGGCGTCGACACCGCTGATGCGGGTGGCCAGGCTGACGGTCGGAACGATGTCGACCCAGGCGAACAGTGCGGCGGTGTCGCCGACCGGGTGGGTTGTTCCGGCAGGGTCGGTCCACGTGGCCGACACGGTCGGGGTGAACGTGACGAGACCACCGTGGGCTGGGGCGGGGATCGCCGCGGTGCAGGTCACCGAGGCGCCCGGTGCCACCGTCGCCGGGCACTCGATCGTGCCGTACCCCAGCGTGGCCGCCAGCCCGGCGAGCGCCACCGGCCCGGTGTTGGTCACGGTGAGCTGTACCGGAATCGGTGCCGACGGGGCGAACTTGGCCCCCGGCGCGATCGGGTAGGCGGTCACCCCGATACGCGCGTCGAGTTCCAGCGAGGGGGTCGCCGCACCCCACGCGTACACGGTGTCGGCGGTGCCGACCGTCGACTCGGCGCTGGTGACCGGGTGGTGCCACCGGGCCTCCGCGTCGGCCGTGTTGACGAACGTTGCTCCCGGCGCCACGCCGGGGAACTCGGTGAGCGACACGCACAACGTGTGCTCACCCACGTCCAAGCTCGGGCGATCGCACCCCACGGAGGTAGCGCCGTTCACGACGGTGATCCCGGTGACGGGGACGTCGCCGGTATTGGTCACCGTGTAGGTCACGACGAACGGATCGTCGGCGGCGATCGGCGCGCCGGGGGCGGCGTCGGTGGCCGACGACGGCAGGGGTTGGATGCGTGACTGGAGTTCCAGCGCCGGGGCTGGTTCGGTGTACAGCCAGGCGCTTCCCGAGGCGGTCGCCGTCCGCAGCGTGCCGCCGGGGTTCGTCCAACCGGCCGTGACGGTCGCAGTCACCTGTGTAGCGGCGGGCAGGTAGACGTCGGAGATCGTGCCGGCGCACGTGGCCGAACTACCGGGTTCGATCGCGGCGGGAGCACACGTCAGCCCATCGACGGCGACACCGGCGACCCCTGCCGTGATGCCGACCGCCACCGGCCCGTTGTTGGACGCGCTGATCGTCACCGGCACATCGACGCCCCTAGGGAAGCTCGCCCCGGGGTGCGTCGAGGCGTCGGGCGCGGGCGGGCTGCCCAACGTCACCGAGGTCACGACGACCGACGGGGTGGCGTCGGCCCACAGCTTGGCGACGCCGCTGGAGTTCACGGCGACGACGATTGCGTCGGGCCGGGTCCACGAGGCGTGGGCGACGGGGTTGAGCGTCGTCGTCGTTCCGGCGGCCGGGCCCGTGGTCGCCGCGGTGCAGGTCGTGCTCGCCCCCGCTGCCAGTGTGGTCGCCGGGCAGGCGGGTGAGGTGCCGGCCCCGATCAGCGACAGCCCGGTGACGGTGACGGGGCTGGTGTTGGTGACGACGTACTCGAGGCTCACCGCGGCGAGCGCTGGCACTTCGGCGCCCGCACCGGTGCTGGCCGGTGCGCCGTTGGCCGAGGCGGCGATCGAGAGGTTCGGGGTCGCGGTGGTCCACGCCTGGGCTGTGGCGTCGGCGCTGAGTTGACCCGTCAGCCCGGAGTAGCCGGCATCGTCCCAGTCGGCGGTGACGGTGACCGTCGATGCCCACGTCGACCCTCCGGCTAGCGGCGGCACGCTGGCAGTGCAGGTGAAGCTGGCGGTGGGCCCGGTCGTGGTCAGCACCGGCGGGATCGCCGGGCAGGTCAGGGCGACGCCGGGTTCGCTCACCGCCGGGTTCGTGAGTGGCAGTGCCCCGGTGTTCGTGAATGTGTAGCCGAGCGTCAGCGGGCCAGGGGGTACCTGGTTCCCGGGGGCTGCGGCGGCCGGTGACCCGTTGACGGTGCGTGTCACGGTCACCCACCGCGAGGGTTGCCAGCGGGCGTACAGGTCGCCGGTGGCGGTCGCCGTGGCGGCTCGCGGCAGGAACGCCGCCCTCGGGGTCGCCCGCGAGGTCGTGGTGCCGTCGCCAACCTGCCCGGACGTGTTGGTGCCCCAACAGGCGACACCTCCGTCGGCGTCGCGGGCACATCGGTGGGCCGAGCCGAGTGCGACCGCGGCCCAGTCGTTGCCGGTGCCGATGCGGACGGGGGTGTTCGTGCCGGTCGCCGCGCCCCAGCACCACAGTTGACCGGCAACGGTGCCCCCACCGACTGCGCACACCGAGCCGGCGCCCGCGGAGATCGCCGAGAACGTGTGGCCACCGGCCACTGCCGCCGGCGCGTAGCTGGTGACCGAGGTGCCGTTGCCGAGCTGTCCGTTGGTGCCGGTGCCCCAGCACCACGCCGCGCCGCCAACTGCCAGTGCGCATGTGAAGTCGGTGCCGGCGGTGACTGCGGTGAACTCGTGGCCGCCCACGACCGGTGTGATCGGCGCCATCTGGGTGGCGATGTTGCCGGTGCCGAGCTGGCCCGAACCGTTGGCCCCGAAGCAGTACAGCGCTTGGTCGGCGTCGAGCACGCAGGTGTGCGTGGCGCCGACGTCGACCGACGTGTACGGCCCGCCCGCGACGGACACAGGCGCCGCCGAGTTGTTGAGCGTGTTGTCGCCGCGCTGGCCGTTCGTGCCGAGCCCCCAGCAGCGCACCCCTCCCCCGCCGACCAGCCCGCAGCTCGTCGAGCCGCCGGCCGACACCGACGTGAACGCGGCGCCGGAGGTGACCTGGGTGGGAACGAGCGAGTCGGCCGTGCCGTTGCCGAGCTGCCCAGAGTTTCCCTGCCCCCAGCACCAGATGTCGCTGCCGTGGAGTGCGCACGTGTGGGCCGTACCGGCGGAGATGGCCGAGTACGCGTCGAACGAGGCGACATGTTGCGCCGCGGTCGCACCGACGATCGTGCCGTCGCCGAGCTGGCCCTTGGCGTTGGCCCCCCAGCACCACGCCACGCCGGCTGCGGTGGTGACGCACGAGTGGGTGCCACCGGCGGCGATCGCAGCGGCGGGGATGGCCGCCCGAGCGGTCGCCGTCGCGGTCGCCGTGTATGCCGCCTCGGGCGTGCTCATCGTGGCGGTCGCCGTGCACGTCATCGACTCCGACGGGGCAAGCGCGCCGCCTGGACACACAGCAGCAGCCGGGTCGCTGACGGCGATGCCGGTGACGGCGGTGGCACCGGTGTTGGTGACGACGTAGCCCTTGGTGATCGTGGCGCCCGACTGGGCCCACGGCCCCGGGGGCACATCGGCCGGGGCCCCGTCGACCGTGGCCGTGACCGATACTGCGGGCGCGTCACCGACGTCGAGCTGGAACGTGACCGGCTCGGTGACGGTGCCTGCTTGCGGCAGTGGTGTGGTGGTCATCGCCAGCGCCTCGGCTGCCGGCCCGGCACCCGTCTGGCCGTGCACCGCGACGCCCCAGCACTGCACGTGATCGTCGGTCGTCCGGCCACAGGTGGTACCGGCCGCCACCGGTGGTGTGCCGGCCGTACCGCCCGAGCCGGTGGTGGCCACCCCGGCCCACGCTCCAGCGGGACCGGGTTGCGGGGTGAGCTGATCGGCTACCGGGGAACCCAGCCGAGCGCCGTCCGACTCGCCCCAGCACCACAAGGCGTCGTCGCCGGTCGAGATCGCGCAGGTGTAGCGGTGGCCGGCTGAGATCGACGCGTACGTACCATCGCCGTCGACCAGCGCCGGTGTGGTGCTCTCGGTGGTGGTGCCCGTACCGAGCTGTCCCGACCCGTTTGCGCCCCAGCACCACGCGGCGGCACTGTCGTCGATCGCGCAGGTGTGTGTGCTGCCGACATCGACGGCGACGAAGGTCAAGGCTGGCGCGATGGGGGTCGGCAGCGCCGAGGCGGGCTTCAGCCCGTGGCCGATCTGGCCGGCACTCCCGGCCCCCCAGCAAAACAGCTTGCCGGCCTCGGCACCGGCTGCGATCGCGCAGGTGGTCGACCCTCCGGCGGCGACCGCCGCGAACGTCAGGCTGCTGGGGGTCGGGGTGGCAGCGACGGGAACGTCCCAGTACGAGTTGTTCGAGGGCGGCACCGAGGTGGTGCCGAGCTGCCACTGCGAGCGCTGGCCCCAGCAGTACACCTTGCCGGCTTCCGGCGCGGCCACGACTGCACACGTGTGCGCGTCGCCGGCCGCGATCGCGCTGAACGTGCGGGTGCCCGACACGGCGACCGGGGTGGCGTTGGTGCCGAGTGCCGCGCCGTTGCCCACCTGGCCGTCACCGCCGTATCCCCAGCACCAGGCCTTGCCGGTCAGGTCGAGTGCGCAGGTGTGCCGCTGCCCGGCAGTGATCGTCGTGAACTGGTGTTCACCGGTGACGGCCACCGCAGCAGCTTGGTTGGTCGTGGTGCCGTCGCCGAGCCGTCCATTGGTGTTGATGCCCCAGCACCACGCCGCCCCGCCGGTGTCGAGCGAACAGCCGTGGTGCTCGCCGTAGGCGAGAGCGGTGAGCGCAGGCAGGCCGAGCGCGTCGCGTTCGGCACGGGTGGTGACGAGTGCCTGGCGGGTGACGATCGGCCCGGCCTCGGTCGGCGCGAACTGTAGGCCGGTGCACGTGTGCGTGGCGCCCGGCGTGAGCGTGACGTTGCACGCCGCGGTCCAGCCGGCGGCCACAGTGACGCTGGCGTCGACGACCAGTGTGTTGGTGAGGCCCACCGCCACGTCGAGCACGCCGTCGTACGGAACGGCGGCCGCGGCAGGAGCCCGCGCATCCTCGCCGTTCACCGTGACGGTGATGCCGACCCCTGATGAGGAGGCCTCCGCGACCGGTGTAGGGACAGCAGACAGCACGAGCAACGCAGGCGCGAGCGTCACTGCGGCCACGGCGACCCGCAACCGCATGCGCCCGGCCGTGGGCTTTCCGGTCCACGACATGACAGTGTGGACCCGTACGGGTGTGCGCCCCTGGCGCACGGAGGTACCAGGTGTTACTTGGTGCTGGTCAGCAGGCTGCGCATGTCGAGCAGCAGGTCGGCGACCTCGCCCGACGAGACCAGCTCGCGCTGCATCATCTGCCGCAACGCCCCGTCGATGATGCTGACGGCCTCGGCGAGCACCGTCTCACGAGCGGTGTCGGGAGCGACGTCGCTCGCCGGAGAGGGGGTGATGTCTTGGTCCGTCATCCCGGTTCACCGTACCCGCGATTTCCCCGTCGCGCGCGCACCGACACAGACCGGCAACAGACGGCAAACCCGCCGGGCGGGCCGGTGCCGGTCGTCGCTGGGGGTCGTCGCTGCCCGTGGTCGCTGGCTACGTTGCGACTGATGGATGTCGCAGGCAAGCACGTAGTGATCACCGGGGCGGCAGGAGGGATCGGTTCGGCGCTCGCCCGGCGGCTGTTCGCGGCCGGCGCCCAGGTGGTCGCATCGGATGTGCACGGGGCCGAGGCAATCACGGCCGAGCTGCCCGGTTCGGTCAGCGTCGCCGCCGACCTGCGCTCCGAGGCGGGCACGAACGACCTGATCGACGCCGCCGAAGCGGCGTTCGGGCCGGTCGACGTCTACTTCGCCAACGCCGGTGTGGCCGTGGGCACCGACCCGATGGACGACGAGGCCACCTGGAACCTGGCGTTCGACGTCAACATCCACGCCCACCGATGGGCCGCCCGGCGACTCCTCCCTGGCTGGCTCGAACGCGGCGAGGGGTACTTCTGCTCGACGGCATCGGCCGCCGGTCTGCTTGCCCAGATCGGCTCGGCCCCGTACAGCGTCACCAAGCACGCCGCGGTCGCGTTCGCCGAGTGGCTCTCGATCACGTACGGCGACCAGGGCCTGCGGGTCAGCTGCCTGTGCCCGCAAGGGGTCAACACGAACATGATCAACGCGCCCCGCGACGACCTTCCCGAAGGCGCCCGGGCGGCCGGCGACGTGGTGCGCGCGGCCGGGCGCATCCTCGAACCCGACGACGTCGCCGAGGACGTGTACCAGGCGATCGTCAACGAACAGTTCCTGATCCTGCCGCACCGCGAGGTAGGCGACTACCTCGCCCTCAAGGGCTCGGACCCCGAGCGCTGGTTGGCCGGAATGCGCAAGCTGCAGCGCCGCGTCACCGGCGGCTGACAGAATGCAGGCGTGGGTGACCTGGTGTGGGTGACATAGTCCTGACCGCGATCGGGCTGCGGCCCGGCGAGCAGGTTCGCTTTCGCCGGGCAGCCGGCAAGCGGCGCGAGGTCGGCCGGGTGGTCCGGGTGGAAGCCGACGGAAGCATCACGTTCTTCGACATCGATGGCGCCGCTCGGTCGCAACGACCCGAGGCGCTCGAGGTCCGCCGGCCCGGTTCTCGCGGGCGCCTCGTGTGGCACAACGTCAGCGACGTCGCGCTCACCTGGGAACAGCTGGCCATGTTCTGACGTGGTTCTGACGCGGCGCCGGGCCGGTCGTTCCGAACGTTTCAGAAGGTCTCCGGTGCCGGTTGTAGCGTTCCAGCCGTGACCGCCTCCGACACCGACACTGCCGCCCCCACCGCCTCCGAGCGCCACGCCGAGATTGCCCGGTCGATCATCCACGAGCGCTCGTCGGTGAGCCAGCCGGCACTGTCGCCCGACGGGCAACGAGTGGCGTGCGTGGTGGCCTCCGCCGACCTTGACGACAACACCGTGCGCGCCCGAGTATGGCTCGACGGCGTGCCGATCACGGCCGGGCCGAGCGACGGCCAGCCCGCCTGGTCGCCCGACGGCGCGTGGCTGGCGTTCACCAGCCGTCGCTCCGAAGGCAACGCCAAACCGACCCTGCACGTCATGCCGGTCGACGGGCCGGGCGAGGTGCGCACCGTGTGCGAGATGCCCGACGGGCTCGGCGACGTGGCCTGGTCGCCCGACGGCAAGTGGCTGGCGTTCACCAGCCGCACCCGCCACGCCCGCTACGAGGCCAAGGACGAGAGCTGGCAGGAGCCGCGCAAGATCGAACGCTTCTGGTCGCGCCTGAACGGCGAGAACTGGGTGTTCGACCGGCCTCAGCACGTCTACGTGGTCGCCGCCGACGGCACCCGCAAGCCGCGCAACCTGACGCCCGGCGAGTTCCAGTACGGCGGTGTCAGTTGGCTGCACGATTCGTCGGGGGTGGTGACGTCGGGGACGGCGCACGCGACGTGGGACCTCGACCAGTGCGAAGACCTGTACGTCGTGCCGCTCGACGGCGAGATCCGTGCGCTCACGCATCAGACCGGTGGGTACGGGGCCGGCACCGTGTCGCCCGATGGGCAGTGGGTGGCGTTCCTCGGCAACGACGACTCGCTCACCTACCCGCAGAACCACAAGGTGGGCATCGTGCCCGTGGCTGGTGGCGAGCACCGCTGGATCTCGACCGGGCTCGACCGCAGCTTTTTCCCCACGGCCGGCACGTCGGGGCCGGTGTGGGAGTCGGCCACCACGCTGCTGGCCGCCGCCGAGGACCGCGGCGACACGCATCTGTACCGGCTCACCGTCGACGGCGCCACGCCCGAGCCGCTCACCGAAGGGCGCATCGCCGTGCAGGCCTACGACGTCAAGGCCGGGGTGATCGCCACCGTGCGCGGCGAGGTGACCCGTCCGGGTGAGCTGTTCGTCGGCGACAAGCGGCGCACGCACATCGCCACCGAGCGGCGCGGGTGGGACAAGTTCGCGGTGCCGTGCTCCGACGGGTCCGACGAGATCGACGTGTGGGTGATGCTGCCCGACGGGTGCGACCCGGCCACCGCCGAACCGGCCAGTTATCCCGTGCTGCTCAACGTGCACGGCGGGCCGTTCACGCAGTACGGCGAGGTGTACTTCGACGAGGCCCAGATGCAGGCCGCGGCCGGGTTCGTCGTGGTGATGAGCAACCCGCGCGGCGGCAGCGGGCGGCACACCGCGTGGGGCCAGGCGATCATGGGCCCGAAGCACCCGAAGGCGCCCGGGGCGGGGTGGGGAACGGTCGACGTCGACGACGTACTCGCCGCGCTCGACGGGGCGCTCGCCCGCTGCCCGTTCGCCGATCCGGCCCGGGTGGGCATGCTCGGTGGCAGCTACGGCGGGTACATGGCGACGATGCTCGCCGCCCGCCACGGCGACCGCTTCCAGGGCATCTGTTCCGAGCGGGCGGTCAACAACCTGCTCACCGAGGAGTGGTCGAGCGACATCGCTACGTTCTTCCGGTCCGAGCACGGGCCGAGCGCCGTGGAGGACCCGGCCGAGTACCTGCGCATGTCGCCGGTCATGCTGGCCGCCGACATCCACGTGCCGATGCTGATCATCCACTCCGAGAACGACTTCCGCTGCCCGATCAACCAGGCCGAGGAGCTGTGGGTGACGTTGCGCCTGCTCGGCCGCGACGTGACGTTCTACCGGTTCCCGGCCGAGAACCACGAGCTGTCGCGCTCGGGTTCGCCGGTGCACCGTCGTCAGCGAGCCGAGATCCTCCTCGACTGGTTCCACGACCGCCTGACCCCGCTCGACTGAGCGCCAACCCCACCCTTGGGGGCTCGTCCCGTCGAGACCGCCTTCCCGCGTTCGATAACACTGTATAGCGATGGGTGGCTCGCACTTACGCACTTTGAACTCATATGGCCACTTTATGTGGTCAAATTTGGGTTCCTTTTACGTATTGCGTTCTCTCTTACGTTGCGCACGAAAGGACTTTCGTTAACCTGACATCCGTTCGCGTGGCGATCGGCCCCTTGCGGAGTGGGCCGGCGGAGTACCCCGCGACACATTCCGATGTCGCGCTCCCCCCGTCTTGCCACCCCTGCCGCCGTTGTGCTCGCAACGTTGTTCGCGTTGGTGGCACCGGCAACCTGGCCGGCCGCCGAGACGTCGGCTGACGCGCCAGCCGACCCGCTCACCGACTTGGCGGTCGACATCGTCCCCGAAGGCGGGGCCGGCACCGGGTTGGTCGGCGCCGCACCGTCTGCCGTCGTCTCCCGGATCGGCGCCGACGCGTGGCATGCCGCCGGCCTGACCGGTCAGGGCGTCACGATCGGTGTGATCGACTTCCTCGACGTCGCCAAGTACTGGACCTCGGCGCTCGGCCCCGCCCCCACCGTTGCCGACGTGTTCTGCCGTGCCTTGGGAGCCGACTGCTCGGCCACGTTCTTCGACGGCGTCGACCAGGGTGGCGAGAACCACGGCGCGGCCGTGGCGGGGGCGATCCGCACCGTCGCCCCCGGAGCACGGATCGTGTACGGGAGGGCCACCACACTCGCCGACTACCGGGCTGTCATCGACTGGTTCGCCACCCAGGGCGTCACGATCGTCAACCGCTCGCTCGGCAGCCGCTACGACGGGCCGGGCGACGGCCGCGGCGGGCTCGACGAGGTCGCCGAGTACGCCGTGTCGCGCGGGATGTTGTGGGTCAACTCGGGCGGCAACAACGGCGACCGGAAGTACTACCGCAGCCCGGTCACCGTCACCGGCGGCTGGGTCGACTTCGGCGGCACGCGCTACCTCGAGTTCAACGGCGCGGCCCAGCTCGCCGGCGTGCGCTGGGCCAACGATTGGGACGTACCGGCCGCAGAACGCAGCGACTACGACGTGTACCTGTACCGGGCTCCCGCCGGCCGCCCTGCCGAGGGTGTCGAGGTGGCCCGGTCGGCGCTCCGCCAGACCGCCGGCGCGGTGCCGCTCGAGACGATCGCGGGGAACTACAGCCCGGCCGCGGGCGAGCGCCTCTACCTCGCGGTCGAGTACCGGGGTGGCGACACCCGCGGCGACGTGCTCGAGATCCTCGACTACGGCGACGGCTTCACCAGCGGCACGACGGTGGCCGGTTCGGCGGCGGTGCCAGTGGTCGACTCGCGGTCGGCCGGGGTGGTGTCGGTGGGCGCGATCGACCCGCCGTCGCTCGGCCATGTCGCGTCGTACAGCGCCCAGGGGCCCACCAACGACGGGCGGGTCGTTCCCACGCTGACTGCCCCGACGGGCTACGCCAACGCGGTGTGGGGCGACTTCTCGGGTACCAGCGCGGCCGCCGCGGTGACGAGTGGTGCGGCGGCGCTGCTGGCCGGGGCTGGTGTGGCCAGCGAGCCGGCGACGTTGGCCGCGGCACTCAAGGCCGCGGCCGTCGACCATGGCGCGCCCGGGCCCGACAACGCGTTCGGTGCCGGCGAGTTGCGCCTCCCGGCGCCGAAGCTGAGCCCGCTGGCAGCGGCCGGGGTCGCCTCGCGCTACGTGCCACTGACCCCTACCCGCCTGCTCGACACGCGTTCGAGCGGCGGGGCGTTGGCCGGCGGCGAGACCCGCACGGTCGTGGTCGCCGGCCGCGCCGGCGTACCGGCCGAGGGCGTCACGGCAGTGGCCGTCAACGCGGTGTCGGTCGACGCCGGCGGGCCGGGCTACCTGCAACTGCTGCCCACCGGCCAGGCCGCAGCCGGCTCGTACTCGAACATCAACACCGACGCCGCCGCCCAGACCCGCGCCAACTTCGCGATCGTGCCGCTCGGCAACGGTGGTTCGATCGGCGTCCACGCCAGCGGCAGCACGCACGTGGTGCTCGACGTGCTCGGCTACTTCACCGCCTTGGGCGACTCGGCCACCGCCGGACGATTCGTCGAACTCGCCACCCCGCAGCGAGCGCTCGACACGCGCGTCGGTGAAGGCGCGGCGCCGATGCAGGCCGGCTCGCGTCGCTCGGTTCCGATGCCCGCGGGCATCGACCCGGCGCAGGTCACCGCGTTGGTGGTCACCGTCACCGGAACGGGCGTCACCCAGCCGGGGTGGGTGCAAGCCTACCCCACCGGGTCGACCGGTCTGGTCGGTACCACGTCGACGCTCAACCTGGCTGCCGGCGAAACCGTCGCCAACCTGGCGATCGTGCCGGTGGGCACCGCCGGCAGCACGACCGGTATCTCGGTCGCCAGCCAGTTCGCGGCCGGCGGGCAGGCCGACGTGGTGGTCGACGTGGTCGGCTACATCACGTCGGGTGCCGCGCCGGCGAGCAGCTCCGGCCGGTTCGTCGCGGTGGCCCCAGCGCGAGCGTTCGACTCACGCCACACCGGTGGAGCGCTCGGCGACCACGCCGGTGTCGACGTGGCGGGTCCGGCGGTGCCGGCGAGTGCGTCGGCCGTGGTGTGGAACACGGCGATCGTGGCAGCCACCCGTGCCGGGTACGCCCGGGTGTGGGCGGCGGGCGCCCCCGAGCCCTCCACCTCGGCGCTCAACTGGTCGCGCCCCGGCGAGACCCGGGCGGTGGCCGCGATCAGCCGGGTCACCGGCGGTTCCAGCCGGTTCCTGGTCGACGACGGCCCTGCCAACGAACCCACGCCCGTCGGCCACCTCATCGCCGACGTCTTCGGCTACTTCACCTGACCCACTCCCAAGGTGGTTGAGCCTGTCGAAACCACCGGCGGCCGTGGGTCTCGGTGGTTTCGACAGGCTCAACCACCTTGGTGAAAGCAGACGTGACCGTTAGCTGACGTCGGCGATTGCGGCCTTGAGGGCGGCGATGCCTTCGTCGAGTTCGGCGTCGGTGACGTTGAGCATCGGGCTCAGCCGGATCACGTTGCCGTACAGGCCGCCCTTGCCCACCAGCAGACCGTGGGCCTTGCAGGCCTCGTGGAACGCCATCGTGCGCGACTTGTCGGGCTCGAGCGAGTCGGGGGCGCACACCTCGAACGCCCACATCAGGCCCTTGCCGCGCAGCTCGGCGATCCACGGCGTGGCGTCGGCCACCGGCTGCATCGCCGCCTGGAACCGGGCGCCCATCGCCTTGGCGTTGGCCTGGGTGTCGTGCTGCTGGCAGTACTTCAGGGTGGCGATGCCGGCCGCCGCCGACAGCGGGTTGCCGCCGAACGTGGAGAAGTTCAAGACGTTGATGGTCTCCATGATGTCGGCCCGGGCAACCAGCCCGGCCAGCGTGATGCCGTTCCCGACGCCCTTGGCGAAGGTCATGATGTCGGGGGTGATGCCGTGCGCCTGGTAACCCCAGAAGTGGTCGCCGGTGCGGCCCCACCCGGTCTGCACCTCGTCAGCGATGAACAGGATGCCGCGGTTGGCCAGCTCCTTGTGGAACGCGCCGAAGAACCCGTCGGGTGGCGTGGCGAACCCGCCGACGCCCTGGATCGGCTCGGCGATCAGGGCCGCCACGTCGCCGGCCGAGGTCATGTCGAGGATTTGCTGGAGGTCGCTCACGCAGGCGTCGGTGAAGGCGTCGTCGTCGAGTTCGCGGAACGGCGAGCGCAGCTTGTACGGCCCCTGCACGAACTGCACCTGGAGGCCCGAGATCGACGTCGAGCGCCAACCCGAGTGCGACGTGATCGCCTGCGTCGAGAACGCCCGCCCGTGGTAGCTGTTGCGCACGGCGATGATCTGGTTCGACTTGCGGTAGCTCGTCGCCAGCAGCAGCGCGGCGTCGTTGGCCTCGGTGCCCGATGGCGTGAGATACACCCGCGCGTCGGGAATGCCCGACACCTCGGCGACCATCTCGGCGAACTCGATCATCGGTTCGCTGAGGTACAAGGTGGAGGTGTGCAGCACCTTGGCGGCCTGGGCCTGCACGGCGGCGGTGACGGTGGGCTCGTTGTGGCCGATCATCGTGGTCAGCACGCCGCCGAAGAAGTCGAGGTAGCGGGTGCCGTCGAGGTCCCACACGTACGAGCCCTCGCCGTGGTCGATCGCGACCGGCTCGGCGTAGTACGGCGACAGAAACGGCGGCAGCACCTTGCGGTACCGCTCCAACAAAGCGCTTGACATTTCGTTCACCGGGCAAACTTAGCCGCGGTGGGGGAGGTCGTATTCGGCCGTGTAGTAGGGGTGGGTGGGGTCGAAGGTGGTGAGGGTTGTTGCCTGCTCGACGCGGCCGATTGGGCGGATGTCGTTACCGACCCGGCCGGTGGACGCGTCGCCGAGCGACTCGCGGGCCCACTCGGCGTGGGCGTCGAGGGCGGCGATCACGTCGGGCTGGTCGGCGAGCACGCCGGCGTAGACGTCGGTGGTCTCACCGGGATCGGTGTCGAGGTCGTACAACTCGCGCACCGGCGTACGGAAGTCGGTCGGGTCGAGCGGGCGGCGCCGTTCGAACGCCTCGGCGTAGTCGTCGGCGGTGATCGGGCGACGATCCCACAGGCGCAGCTTCCAGCGGCCCGACCGCACGGCTTCGAGGTCGTTCTGCCAGTAGTAGAAGAACGCCTCGTGGGGCGTGGTGGCCACCGGGTCGAGCCACAGGTCGGTGATGTCGCGGCCGTCGATCGTTCGATCATCGGGCAGCTCGGCGCCGCACAGCGCGGCGAGCGTCGGGAACAGGTCCATCGCCGTGGCGACCTCGCCGGAGACTCGACCGGGTGCGATCCGACCCGGCCAGCGAACGATGCACGGCACCCGCAGGCCGCCCTCCCACGTGGTGCCCTTGGCCCCGCGCAGGGGCAGGTTGCTGCCGCCGTCCTGGCCGAGCGAGCCGTTGTCGCTGGTGAAGATCACGATCGTGTCGTCGGCCAGTCCGAGCCGATCCAGCTCGTGCACGATCACTGCCGTCGCCCAGTCGATCGCCTCGACGGCCGCGCCGTACGGGCCGTTCGCCGACTGCTGGGCGAAGCGTTCCGGCACGTAGATCGGCAAGTGCACGTACATGTGGGCGAGGTACAGGAAGAACGGCGCGTCGGCGGACGCGCGCAGGAACCGCACCGCCTCGGTGACGTAGCGGGCGGTCAGGCCGGCCTGATCGGGCTGCTGCTCGATCACGTCGTCGTCGAGCAGCAACGGCAGCGGCGGGTAGCCGGGGTCGAACGGCAACGCCCCGGCCACTTGGCGGCCCATGTCGTTGCTGTACGGCAGGCCGAAGTAGTGGTCGAACCCGTGGTTGGTGGGCAGGAACTGGGGTTGGTCGCCGCAGTGCCACTTGCCGATCATCTGCGTGTGGTACCCGGCCGACGACAGCAACCGCCCGAGGCTGATCTCGCTCGGCGGCAGGCCCACCCGCTGGCCCGGGAACAGCACGGGCAGCCCGTCGAACTGGCCGAAGCCGATCCGTGGCGGGTAACAGCCGGTGAGCAGCGCCCCACGCGACGGAGAGCACACCGGCGACCCCATGTAGAACGAGTCGAACCGCAGCCCCTCGGCAGCCAGCCGGTCGAGCGCCGGGGTCTTGTTGAGCGGCGAGCCGTAACACCCCAGGTCGCCGTACCCCAGATCGTCACAGTTGATCAAGACGACGTTCGGCGGTGATGCCCGTTCCATCCTGCGATCTTGCCCGATCAGCGAAACCCCGTCCCCGATCGGGCACGCGATCACCTACGGTCCGGCTATGACGTTCGTGATGGTGTTCCGTGGCCGGGGCCGCCCGACGTTCCGGGGCGTTGTCCGCGGGCCCGCCACGATGGGGTTGGCACCGGCTCGATCCTGACTGGGCTGCCCGCATCGTCGAACAGGCCGGCGTTCGCCGCGGCGATGTCGTGCTCGACGTGGGCGCCGGCACCGGAGCGCTGACTGCTCCGCTGGTCGCCGCCGGGGCTCGGGTGATCGCGATCGAATTGCATCCGGGGCGCGCGGCGGCGTTGCGCGAACGGTTCGGCTCGGCGGTCACGGTCGTGCGTGCCGATGCGTCCGACCTGCGGTTGCCGAAGCGCCCGTTCCACGTCGTCGCCAACCCGCCGTTCGGTGTCACCACCGCGCTGCTCAAGCGCCTGCTGCACCCCGGGAGCCGGATGGCGCGCGCCGACCTCGTGCTCGACGGCCGCGTCGCCCGGCGGTGGACCCAGCCCGACGCCCCGGGCGCCGGCCGGTGGGTGCGCGACTTCGACGCCCGCCTCGGCCCCACCGTGCCCCGACACGCGTTCCGCCCACCCCCACCGGTCGACGCCCGGATCCTGACGATCACCCGACGCTGAAGCAGCACCAGGTGGTTGAGCCCGTCGTTGCCACCGGTCGTCGCTGATCTCGGTGGTTTTCGACCGGCTCAACCACCTTGGCGGCGGTCGCCGATCGGCTGATTGTCTTGACACGCCGTCCGCTTCGTACGATCCGGGCATGAGCAACCCCCACGATGTCGTGATCGTCGATGCCGTCCGGACGCCTGTCGGGAAGCGCAACGGAGGGTTGGCATCGGTGCATCCGGCAGAGTTGCTGGGTCAGGTGCAGAAGGCGATCGTCGAGCGCACGGGCATCGACCCGGCCGAGGTCGGGCAGGTCGTCGGTGGGTGCGTGAGCCAGGTCGGCGAGCAGAGCTTCAACGTGGCCCGCACGGCATGGCTGGCGGCCGGGCTGCCGATCTCGGTGGCCGCCACCACGGTCGATACGCAGTGCGGGTCGAGCCAACAGGCCACCAACCTGGCCACCGCGCTGGTCGGGGCCGGGGTGGTCGACGTGGCGCTGGCATGCGGCGTCGAGTTGATGAGCCGGGTGCCGATCGGGTCGAACTCGTCGAAGAAGCTCGGGCTCGGCGTGCCGATCCCCAAGACGTACTTCGCCCAGCACGAGATGACGTCGCAGTTCGAGGGTGCCGAGCGGATCGCCGAGAAATGGGGCATCACCCGCGACGACACCGACCGGTTCGGTCTGCGCAGCCAAACGCTCGCCGCCCAAGCGTGGAACGAGGATCGCTTCGCCGGGCAGTACATCGCGGTGACTGCACCCGACCGCGACGAGGACGGCGCGCTGCTGGAGTCGACGCACGTCGTCGCCCGCGACGAGGGCATCCGCGACACCACGATCGAGAAGCTGGCAACGCTCAAGCCGGTCGCCCGCGAGAACGGCGTGCATACGGCCGGCAACTCGTCACAGATCTCCGACGGCGCCTCGGCCGTGTTGCTGATGACCGCCGAGAAGGCCGCCGCGCTCGGCCTCACGCCCCGGGCTCGCATCGTCGACACGTGCAACGTCGGTGTCGACCCGGTGCTGATGCTGACCGGCCCGATCGACGCCACCCAGCGACTGCTCGCCCGCACCGGGCTGGGCATCGACGACATCGACGTGTTCGAGATCAACGAGGCGTTCGCCTCGGTGGTGCTGGCATGGGCGAAAGAGAGCGGCGCCGACCTGGCGAAGACGAACCCGAACGGCGGGGCGATCGCGCTCGGCCACCCACTCGGCGCCACCGGCGGGTTCCTGATCACGAAGGCGCTCTACGAACTCGAGCGCACCGACGGCAAGTACGGCCTGGTCAGCATGTGCTGCGGTGGCGGCCTCGGCACCGGCACCCTGATCGAACGCCTCTGACGGCGCGCCCAGTCGTGGTCACGGTGGTCGAGTGCCGCCGCCAGGCGGTGTATCGAGACCACGGGCAGTTACGGCCAAGGAAAACTGACGAGCTTGCCGGTGGCCGACAGGGTGACGTAGGCGGTGTCGCCGGCGAAGCAGATGTTGGTGGTCAGCGGGTCGGGCATCGGTCGGAACTCGGCCTGTGTACCGTCGGGCGAGATCGCCGTGATCCCACCCTCCAATAGCGTCGCCACGCACACCCAGCCCCTGGCGTCGACCCCGAGCGAGTCGCTCATCCCGCGGCCGGCGAGCGTGTGGAAGTGGCCGGTGAGGAACGGGTTCGGGTCGGGTACCAGCTCGCCCGGAGCGGCGACGTCCCGGCGGAACACGTGGCCCGTGAAGGTCTCGGCCCAGTACAGCACGGTGCCGTCGGCCGACAGGCCGATGCCGTTGGGCGACAACGCCGGGAACGCGACCTCGCGGATCAGCGACCCGTCGCAGCGGGCGTAGTAGATGCCGGTGAGGTCCTGGCTGCGGCCGCGTGCGTCGCGGATGCCGTGGTCGGTGAAGTAGAACCCGCCGTGGGCATCCATGACCAGGTCGTTGGGGGCGCGTAGCGGACGCCCGTCGCATTCGGTGTACAGGTCGGTGACCACACCGGTCACCGGGTCGACGCGCTGGATCCGCCCGCCGATGTAGCGCGACGGGTCGAAGTGGCCGGGGAAGTGCATGCCGTCGACCTCGACATCACTGAACGCGCGCCCGTTGTTGCACACGTAGAACGCTCCGTCGTCGCCGAGCGCCAGGCCGTTGGGGGCGCCCGTCACCTCGGCGACCGTCTCCTTCGTGCCGTCGGGTAGCACTCGTGTGACGCGCTCGGCGAACATCTCGACGAGCACCACCGACCCGTCGGCCATCGCCACCGGCCCCTCCGGGAACAGCAGGCCTTCGGCGATCTCGGTGAGCTGGGTCGGAACAATGGCTTCGGTGACGCGCGCTCCCATGCGCCGATGATGCCAGCCCGACGTTGCGGCCGGCGCGTCGAAGCGCCTACCCGGCTGCGTTGCCCCAGCCCACCTGCCGCCGCGCCGACGTTGGCCCTGGAACCAGGGTGGGCCGCGGTCGACTCCCCGATGGTCGGGCGGTAGCCGGTAGCTGTGTCACGCCGGCCAGGTAGAACTGGCGGCGTGCGCGGCACACGAATTCTGATCGGCGCGACGCTCCTGCTGACGTCGGGTGCGTGCCGCGGCGCGACGTCGGCGGGGCCTACCACGACGCCCGCGACATCTGCGACGGCGAGCGCGGTCACGGCCAACGCGACCGTCGAGTGGGTGGTCGACGGCGACACGATCGACGTCGTGATCGACGGGCGGACCGAGCGGGTGCGCTTGATCGGTATCGACACACCCGAAGTTGCCCACACGGGAACACCCGAGCGACCGGGCAACCCGGCGGAGTGCTTCGGCGACGCCGCCTCGGCGTTCACCGGCCGGCTGCTGCCGGAGGGCACACCGGTGCGGCTGGAGCGCGACGTGGTGGCCCGTGACGACTACGGCAGGTTGCTGGCCTACGTGTACCGCGCCGACGACGGCGTGTTCGTCAACTACGAACTCGCCCGCCAGGGCTACGCGCAACCGATGACGTTCCCGCCGAACACCGCCCATGCCGAGCGGTTCGTCGACGCCGCCCGTCTGGCCGAGGCGGACGACGCCGGGCTGTGGGCCGCCTGCCGCTGACGTCGGGCACCGAGGTGTCCGGCCGCGAAGCTCCCGGTCCCGCCGGTGGTTTCGACCGGCTCGACCACCTTGGTTGGGGATCAGACGGTCTTGACGATCAGGACGCTGCACGGGGCGTGGTGCGACACGTCGTTGCCGACGCTGCCGAGCAGCCGCCCGAACCCCTGCATGCGCACGTTGCCGACCACGATCAGGTCGGCGTCGACCTGCTCGGCGACCTCGACGAGCGCATCGCCGGGCTTGCTGTCGACGACGACGACCCGCGACGGCGCACTCGACCCGAGCGACCGCACGAACGCCTCGATCGAACTCTGGGCGGCGTCGCGGTCGCTGAGCACGAACCGGTCGGAGCCGATCTCGACCACCTCGTCCTCGGAGGCTTCGATGGCGGTGACGACGTGAACCGTCGCCCCCGTCAACTCGGCCAGCTCGAACGCCTGGCGGCCGGCGGCCTGGGACGTCGGCGCGTTCGACACGCCGACCACGATGTTGCGAAATGACACGAGAGAACTCCTAGCGATTCGACCGAAGCATGGCTGCCTCTGACCGTAGCGGCCGCTGGGTTGGCTGTGACGAGACACGTGACACGCCGAGTTGAAACAGCGCAGCACACACCCCCGACATTTAGCGGACGAACGTCCGCCAGACGGGCACGACTCGCCGCGACCTACGCCCGGCGACGACACTGGGCCGCGAGCCGAAGGGGGTTCTCGTGACCGACATCGCCACCGACATCGCCGACGACAACGCGACCACGTCGACCGCCGCGCCTGACGGTGCTGCGGCCCCCGGGTCAACGCCGCTTGGTGCTACGTCTCCCGACTCGACGTCCACGGAACCGTTCCGCTTCTTCGACAACCGCGAGAAGTACCTGCTGTTCGTCACCACCACCAGCGAGAAGTCGGTGACCGCCGAACGGATCGGGCGCGAACTCGCCCGGCTGCACCCGCAGCCACCGGCGCTACGGATCTTCGACGCCGGTACCGGCAACGGCGAAGTGCTCGGCCGGGTGCTGCGCGAAGCCCATCACCGGATGCCCACCGTGCCGCTCGTGGTGGCGGGCAAGGAGATCAGCATCGAAGACGCCCGGATGTGTCTCGACCGGATGGCCGACCGACTGGCCGAGCACCCCCAGACCGTGTTCGTGCTCACCAACCTGTACTACCCCGAGGCGCCACATCTGCGACCGGCCAAGCCCGAGCGGGCGGCCGAGCTGAACTGGGCCGAGGTGGCCCTCGACGGCACCACCGGGCACGAGTTGAGCCACGAGATCGGCCAGCTCGGCGAGTTGCTCGAGGACGGCTGGAAGACCACCACCTCCCCCACCACCGGCAATCCCCTGTACGTACGCCCGTCGGTGCTCGTACTGTACCGGCGCGACCAGGCGTTCGCCCTGCACGACATCATCCCCCGGCAAGGCGAGCCGACGCTCGGGTACGACCTGATGATCGCCGCCCAGCCCTACCGCAGCCGGGCGTCAGCCGAGTTCAAGGTCGACCGCATCCTCGGCCCGCTCGCCCGGTCGTTGCGCCACGACGGGCGAATGATCGTGATCCAGTCGACCGGCCACGACCCCGGCATGGAGATCATCCGCACCGTGTGGCCCGACGAGCAGCCGTTCACCACGCCGCGCGGCGTGCTCGTGCGGCGCCTCGAAGAGTTCCTCAACGGCGACCGTGACGAGTCTCACGTCGCCGAGTTCAGGATCGAGGGCCACCACGACGACCAAGCCCTGTTCACCTACCGCCTGCACGCGCTCCCCGACGAGGTCGAGGGCAACCGGATCGGTACGTCGACGCTGCTCGCGGCGTGGAACGCGGCGGTCTACGTCGCCCAGATCGACGACGAGCGCCTCGACGACAGCCTGCGCACCGGCAACTACCTCGAGGGCACCACCCAGGTGCTCCAACGCCACGGCGGGCTGTGGTTCCAAGACGAGTCGTTCGTCGTCGTCCGCTCCGGGCGCTAAGCAGGTGCCGTGTTCGTCCTGCTGAACGTGAGGACGCGGTGATCTTCGTGCCGACCGTGGTGAAACGTGCGCTCCGGCGGCTGCGCGGACAGCCGACCGGCACCGTGCGGGTGTTCGAGGCCAACTCGGTCTCGCGATCGATCGTGGCGTTGCTCGACGACCCTGCCTACGAGCTGATCCCCGGGACCGCAGCCACGCAGGCCATCGCCGCGCTGCCGCCCGGTTCGCTGGTGACGGTGACGTGCTCGCCGCGGGGGCGGATCCCGGCGACGCTGGAGCTGAGCGCCGAGCTCGCTGCGGCCGGTCATCGGGTCGTGCCACACCTCGCAGCGCGGCTGGTCGACAACGAGATACTCACCGAGGTCGTCGCCGCGCTAGCGCGGCACGCGATCGCCGACGTGTTCGTGATCGCCGGCGACGCACCGGACCCACTCGGCGAATACGACGGCACGCTGGCCCTGCTCCCCGACCTGCTCGCCGCCGCGCCGCACCTCGAACGCGTCGGCATCGCCGGCTACCCGGACGGACACCCGCTGCTCGACGCCACCGAGCTGCGCCAGCAACTGCTGGCCAAGCAGGAGCTGCTGGCCGACGCCGGTGTGGCCGGCTGGGTGTCGACCCAGATGTGCTTCGACCCGCCACGCATTCGAACCTGGCTGGAACAGGAACGCGCCGCCGGGCTCACCCTTCCGGTTCGCCTCGGCGTGCCCGGCGTGGTCGACCGGGCGCGGCTGCTGCGGATCGGCGCACGGCTGGGTGTGGGGGCGTCGCTGAGGTTCGCATCGAAGCAGGGCGGCACGATCGCCAAGCTCGTCGCCCCGGGCGGGTACGACCCGCTGAACGTCATCGACTCGTTGGCGCCCGACGCCGAACGGCTCGGCATCGAACGCCTGCACGTGTTCACGTTCAATTCGGTCAGCGAGACCGTCGCCTGGCGCGACGCGGTCCTCCGATAACGTTCCGCGGGTGAGCGCGCTCGCCGAACGGCTCGGGTACCCCGCCGACGCCAAGCTGGTGATCTTGTCGTGCGACGACCTCGGGTCGTGCCACGCCGCCAACATCGGCGTGTACGAGGCGATCCGCGACGGTGCCGCCACCTGCGCCTCGTTGATGGTGCCGGCCCCGTGGGCCCGCCACGCCGCGGCCCACTATCAGCCCACCGACGACATCGGCGTACACCTCACGCTCAACGCCGAACACGAGACGTACCGGTGGGGGCCGATCACCCACGCCCCGTCGCTGCTGTCGGGAGAGGGCGGGTTCCCCCGCAACGTCGACGACCTGTGGGAGCACGCCGACCCCGACGAGGTGTACCGCGAGCTCAAGGCCCAGGTCGAACGCGCCCTGGTGTGGGGCATCGACGTCACCCACCTGGCCCCGCACCTCACCGCGATCACGCTGCGGCCCGAGTTCTTCGACTGCTACCTCGACTTGGCGGTCGAGTTCCGGCTGCCGATGCGGGTGCCGTCCACCGTCACCGCCGAACAGGCCGGGTTCCCGTTCCGCAAGCTCGCGGCCGAGGCCGGGGTGCTGTTCCCCGACCACTTCGATCACGACTGGCGGGCTGGTTCGCGCGAACGGGTCACGCGGGCGTTGCTCGACCTGGCGCCCGGCGTCACCGAGATGCACGTGCAGCCGGCGATCGACACGCCCGAGGTGCACGCCCTCACCCCGCTCGCCAACGAATGGATCGACGACCACTCGTTCGTCACCACCGGCTCGCCACTCCCCCAGCTGATCGAGTCGGTCGGCGCCAAGCTGATCGGCTACCGCGAGCTGCGCGAGGCGATGCGCGCCAGCCAGTAGCGCGCACGCCGATGACGAACCAGACGACCGGCTCGGCAACGGGCGCTACCCCCGAAACCACCGGCATCGAGAGCGCCGACGCAACAAGCATCGGCGCCAGTACCTGCGGCGCATCCCGAACAGCTCCCGACGCAACCGGCGCCACCACCCCGGCCGACAACGCAACCCCGACCGCTACCAACCACGTCACCGCCGCGACCGACAACGACGCAACCAGGACCACTCGGACGATCGTCGCCACCGCCACTTCGGCCAGCACCGACGCGACAGACACCGAGGCCGCCCACGCCAACACCGACGCGAATCCGGCGACGACCGCCACAGACGCCACAGCGCACACCAGCGACGCGAACCAGGCGACGACCGATGCAACCGGGGCCACAGGCGCCTCCTCGACCACCGGCGATGCAGCCGGGGTGGCCGACGCAACCAGCGCCACCGGTACCGAGGCTGGCGTGACCCGCGCGAGCGTCGGCTCCACCATCGCGGCCGGGGCGAGCGTGGAGGGGCTTCGGGAGGCGTTGCGCACGCTGGAGGCGGTGCGGGCCGACCGCGGTCTGCTCGATCTGTTGCCGGCCGACGAACGCCACCGCCTGCTGGCCGTCGCCGGCGACGTGTTCCACCCCGACGCCGACGCACGCCGCCGGCGGGCCAAGCAGCAACGCCGTCTCGACAAGGCCGAGCGGTTGCAGCGCGAGCAGGCGATGCTCGACCAGACCGGCATCCGTGAGGGGCGCCGACGGCCGGTGTTCCACTCCCCCAACGTGTTCGCTCCCGTCGCCCCGCACCAACTCGAACTCGGGCCGACCGATTCGACGGACGGCGCGGCAGGCACCGACACGACCGCGGCCCACTGTTACGTGTGCAAGCGGCGCTACACCGAGATCCACCACTTCTACGACCAGCTCTGCCCGACGTGCGGCGAGTTCAACCTGCACAAGCGCACCGAGACCGCCGACCTGCGCGGCCGCACCGCACTGCTGACCGGCGGGCGGGTCAAGATCGGGTACCAGGCGGGCCTCAAGCTGCTCCGGGCGGGCGCGCACCTGATCGTCACCACGCGGTTCCCGCGCGATGCGGCGCTGCGCCTGGCGGGCGAGGCCGACTTCGAGGACTGGCGTGACCGGGTCGAGGTGTACGGGCTCGACCTGCGCCACACGCCGAGCGTCGAAGCGTTCTGCACGCACCTCGCGTCCACCCGCGGCCAGCTCGACTACATCGTCAACAACGCCTGCCAGACCGTGCGCCGGCCGCCCGAGTTCTACCGCCACATGCTGGAGCTGGAGACCGCCGCGGCGGCGTCGATCCCCACCCATGCGCGCCAACTGCTCGGCGACTACGAAGGCGTGCGCCAGGCCGAGCTGGTGCAGGCGGGCGACGAGCCCACGCAACCACCCGGGCTCGAGCTGGCGGCCGGGATCGCCCACGCGGCCGAACTGTCCCAGCTGCGCCTGCTTCCCGACGACGGCAACCACGCCGTCGGCCTGTTCCCCGAGGGCCGTCTCGACCAGGACCTCCAGCAGGTCGACCTGCGCGACCGCAACTCGTGGCGGCTCCTGCTCGACGAGGTACCGACCGTGGAGTTGCTCGAAACGCAACTCGTCAACGCGGTCGCCCCGTTCGTGCTCAATGCCCGCCTCAAGCCCCTGCTCGTGCGGGCACCCGGGCGCGACCAGCACATCGTCAACGTGTCGGCGGTGGAGGGCCAGTTCTACCGGCGCTTCAAGACCACCCGTCACCCGCACACGAACATGGCCAAGGCCGCGCTGAACATGATGACGCGCACGTCGGCCGCCGACTACCAGGCCGACGGCATCCACATGAACAGCGTCGACACCGGCTGGGTGACCGACGAGGACCCGGCCGAGATCGCCGCCCGCAAGACCAGCGAGCATGGCTTCCACCCGCCGCTCGACATCGTCGACGGGGCGGCCCGAATCGTCGACCCGATCATCGACGGCACGAACACCGGGGTGCACCTGTGGGGCAACTTCCTGAAGGACTACCGCCCCACCGACTGGTGAACGAACCCTGGTGGTTGAGCGTGTCCACAGACACCAGCAACCTGGTGGTTGAGCTTGTCGAAACCACCGTCAGCAAGCGGCGGTGGTTTCGACAGGCTCAACCACCTGAAGGTGAAGCAGCCAGGGCCGCAAGCGTGCTGGTGGCGGCGCTTGATTTGAGGACGGCCAGGACGTCACCGGTGTGGCCGGTGGCCTTGAGGCGGCCGCGCATGAACTCGACGGTGGCGTCGAACCCGGGCTCGGCGGCCACCGCCAGCGGCACGGTGACCACGATCGGGGCGTCGTCGGGCCCGTCGACACGGACGTCCTTCTTCGTCACCTCGACGCGGTACTGCACGCTCACGCGTTCAGCTCCTGCCCGACGAGCAACTCGGCACCCGGCACGCCGTCGAACAGGTCGTGCTCGGCGTCGTTCCCTGGAATCGGACCCACCCGTGACTGAGCGAGGATCCAGTCCTCCCACGGATAGGCCGCCGCCAACTGCACCTCGTCGAGACCGAACCAGAACGCCTCGGTCGGGTCGACCTGGGTGGCGTGTGCCATCAGTGCCTGGGTGCGGGCCCACATGAATTCGCTGATGTCGATGCGGGTCGTGATCCGGTGGTCGCTGTCGGGCCGGTCGAGCCAGGCCTCGTCGAACGGCGACTCACCCCGATGCGCCAGCAGGCCCTCGTGGATGGCCACCATGCGGCGCTTGCTCCAGGCCGTGTAGTACAGCTTGAGCGGGGTGAACGGGAGCCCGGCCTCGGGGTACCAGTCGGGGTTGCCGGCCCGCTCGAACGCGAGCAGCGAGATGTCGTGCACGCGCAGGTGGTCGGGGTGTGGGTAGCCGCGCTGGTCGTCGGCGTAGGTGATGATGACCTGCGGCTTGACCCGCCGGATGATCGCCACCAGCCGCCCCGTTGCCTCGTCGAGGTCGGCTGCCCAGAAGCTGTCGGGATGGGCGTTGGCCACCGAGTCGGGCATGCCCGAGTCGCGGTAGCCGAGCATGACCACCTCGTCGAACCCAATCACCTCGGCCGAGCGGGCCAACTCACCGGGGCGGAGCGCGGCGATCGCCGCCTTCTCCTCCTCGGGCGTCAGGCCGTGCAGCGGCTGACCTTCGTCGCGCAGCAGCGGGTTCTGGAGGTCGCCCTCTTCGCCGCCGGTACAGCACACCAGCACCGTCCGGGCGCCGAGCGCGTGGTATTTGGCACACGTGGGCGCGCCCTTCGACGCTTCGTCGTCGGGGTGGGCATGGACTGTGAGGAGGGTCAGATCGTCCATCCGGGTGCAGGTTACCGGTATGGGGACCGGGCCCCGGCCCGTGTTCCTGGCGGCGGGTGCCCGGTACCCTCACGACGATGTCGTCGTTGCCGCCTCCGCCCCCGGCCGGCCCGCCGGCGACCGAGACCCGCACCTGCTACCGGCACCCGCGCCGCGCGGCCGGGCGTCAGTGCACGCGTTGCGGCAAGTTCGCCTGTAGCGAGTGCCTCGTGCAGGCCGCGGTGGGCAGCCACTGCCTCGACTGCGCCCGGGCGTCACGGCCGGCGGCAGCCACCCGCGCCCGCCACTGGAACGCCCGTCAGCCCACACTGGTGACGTTCACGTTGATCGCCGTCAACGTCGCCGTGTTCGTATACGGCGCAGCGCTCGACCCGAAGAGCATCGGCGGCGAGATCACCGAGGTCCACGCCAACTTCGCGCTCAACGAGCGGATCTTCAGTATTCCGGGCCACGAGCACGAGTGGTACCGGCTGGTGACGTCGGGCTTCCTGCACTTCGGCATCATTCACTTGGCGTTCAACATGTACATGCTGTACCTGCTCGGGCAGATGCTCGAACCGGTGCTCGGCCGGGTGAAGTTCCTGCTGTTGTACGTGGCCGCGCTGCTCGGCGGCGCGCTCGGCGTGCTGCTGATCGACAGCGGGCGCAGCCTCACCGCCGGCGCATCGGGGGCCGTGTTCGGGTTGCTCGGCGCGGCGTTCGTGGGGCAATGGCTGCACGGCGCCAACCCGCTCACCACGTCGATCGGCTCGGTCCTGATGATGAACCTGTTCATCACGTTCGCCTGGCGCGGCCAGATCTCGGTCGGCGGGCACGTCGGCGGGTTGATCGCCGGGGCGATCTGTGGGGCGGCGATGCTGGCCCCGCGCCACAAGAGCATGCCCCCCTGGGCCGCTTACGCAGCCCCGGTGCTGGTGGCCGCTGCTGCCGCTGCCGGCTCGGTCCTCTACGTCGGCTGACCCCCCGGTTCGCTCGCCCGCGAAACCCTGTGACACCCCCTCTTCATGATGGGGGTATGACCGAGATCACCGACGCCCCCGAGCAACTCGAGCAGCTGACCCTGCCGGTGCTGCCGGCCGTCGTGGTACCGCTGCAGTTCCGAGTCAGCGAGGCCACTGCGCGCCGCGGCATGCAGCACGTCGCCGAGTTGCGTCAGATGCTTGCCAACCGTCAAGCGGCCCGCGAGCAGGCCACCCGCCCCACGCCCGTCGTTCGCCGCAACGCCGCGTGAGCTAGGCCTGGATCCACCGATCGCTGCCGTCACTCGCCGGTGTTCCCCCAGCCCGCGGCGGTTGCGTCGACGTTGGCCCTGGTGCACCGCTCGTGAAGCCCAGCCTGCGTGGCGCTTGAACGCAAAGGTGTTACGAGCGTGGATTTCACCGGGATGACGGCGAGGGACGAGCCGCCAGATCGGTGTATCCACGCTACGCGGCGCTCGGCGACAGCACTTTGACCGCGTCCCAGAACTTCAGGTCGGGGTCGAGCGGCAGGATCGCCAGGCTGGTCGTCGTCACGCCGTTGTCGAAGTACTGCTGCACGCGTGCGCGGCAATACTCGGGCGAACCGTGCACCACCAGTGCGTCCACCACCTCGTCGGGAATCTCGGCCAGCGCCTGCTTGCGGTCGCCCGCTTGCCAGGCCGCCCACATGCCGGCCAGATGGTCGCCGCGGCCGAGCCACCGTTGGAACTCGGCGTACACCGGCACGTTCATGTACGCGGCGATCGCGAACCGGGCGGCGCCGCGCACCACGTCGGTGTTCTCGCTCGGGCACACGAACACGCGCGCCACCACCTCGCGCTCGGCACCGCCGGCCGCATCGGCCACCACCTTGGTCACGGTCGGCACGTCCTCGGGGGCGAGCCAATTGATGATCACCCCGTCGGCCTCGCGGCCGGCCAGCTTGAGCATCCCCTCGCGCAGCGCGGCGATCAGAATCGGTGGTGGCGCCTCGGGGCGGATGCCCAGCCGGAAGCCGTTGACGCTGAACGTGTCGTAGTCCTTGGTGACCTTGTCACCGGCGAACGCGTCGCGCAGGAACCGCACCATGTCGCGCACCCGGTAGTACGGGCGCTCGAACGGCACGCCATTCCAGCGCTGCACGATCACGTCCGACGACGTGCCCAGGCCCAACGCGAACCGGCCGGGGGCAGCGTCGGCGAGCGCGGCTGCCGACTGTGCCATCAGCGCCGGGGCGCGGGTGAAGGCCGGGATGATCGCGGTGCCCAACCGCAGACGCGGTTCCCACGCAGCGGCCAGCGTGAGCGGCGTGAACCCGTCGCCGCCGTCCGACTCGGCCGACCAGATGTCGGTGTAGCCGAGGTCGGCCAACTCGACCAGCTTGTCGCGCTGGGCGTGCAACGGCCCCGGCAGCGGAACGGTCATCCCCGGACGGATCGGAATCGCCATGCCGGCGACTGTACGGAATCAGGCCCGTTCCCGGCGACTTCGTGGTCATCGTTCGGGCGGAACCTGGCGGGGAGGTGATCCGTTGATGAGGATGTGGTCGTGGGATCGTCGAGCGCCTCGTTCGAGCCGGTGTTCCGGGAGCAGTACCCGCGGCTCGCGGCGTTGGGGGCGGCGATGACCGGCAGCCTCGAGGCCGGGCACGACCTGGCCCAGGAGACGATGCTGCGGGCGTACGACCGGTGGGACACCGTTGGCGGGAACGAGTACCTCGGGGCGTGGTTGCGACGGGTGCTCACCAACCTGGCGATCGACCGCCACCGATCGTCGGTGTCGGAGTCAGCAGCGCTCACGCGGGCGACCGTCGAACGGTTCGGTGAGACGCCTGCGCTGGCCGAGTGGTCTGAGCTGATCGACGGGCTCGACCAGCGCCAGCGGGTGGTGGTCACGCTGTTCTACGGCGAGGACCGTTCGATCGACGACATCGCCGACCTGCTCGGCGTGCCGGAGGGTTCGGTGAAGTCGTCGCTGTGGCGTGCCCGTCAGCGACTTCGCGACATCCACGGAGGGGAGGCCCGCGATGCGTGAAGACCAGATCCGCTCGGCTGCCCGGGCGGCGCTGACCGAGACCGAGAGCCGGGTCGACACCGACGCCGCCTGGAGGGCACTGCTCGACGACACCGGCACCGCCAAGCCGCGCCGGCGTTGGGCTCCCGTCGCCGGAGCGGCCGCAGCGGTCGCCGCGCTGGCCACCACCGGTGTGCTCCTGTTCGACCGTAGCGACCAGGTCCGCACCGTCGAACCGCCGGCAACGACCCAGGCTGTCACGGTTCCGCCGACCCGTCCGAGCGAAACCGTGACAACCTCGCCAGTCACCCCAGCGCCCGCTACCGAACTACCCAGCCCGACCCAGCCGCCGACCACCGCCCCAGAAGTTCCCGACCCATTCGCCCAAGCGACCTCGGTCGCGGCGACATCCGACGGCGTCCTGCTCGGGCTTCCCGACGCGTCGTGGTTCCCCACCGCATTGACCGAACCGGCCACCGGCCCGGCATACCTCGTCGACCGGTGGGTCGTCCAGCAACAGTCGGACGGGTTCTACGGCGTCGGCGGCGACATCCGCGTGATCGGGCCCAACGGGATGCGTGTCTGGGAGCCGCCTGGTGCAGCGACCACGGAGTCGGGAGCCACTCGCTACCGGCTCCTCGACGCCGGGTTGGTCGACGGCGCGCCGACCATGTTGGTCAGCGACGCCGACCACGACTCCCCGGAGACGGCCGACGTCCGCCTGCTGCGGGTGAACATCGAGACGGGGGTGGTCCGGGACTTGGGCAGCTTCGGAGGTTGGGAGTCCGGGATCGGAGGGGCCGGGATCGGAACGACCCGCCTCGCGGTGCTCCGATCGGCGCTCACCCACAACTGGATCGAGGTACTCGACCAGTCAGGTACCAGCCTGTTCCGCCACGACCTCACGCCCGACACGAACTGGTCATTGTCGGTCGTCAACGAGACCGCGTGGGCGTTCGGCGTCCGCTCGCGCGAGGCCAACACGTTCGTCGGACCGCAGACCGAGTACTACGCCGAGGTGATCGAGATCGACCTGGAGACGTTCGAGGCTCGGCCCACCGAAGTGTTCCTACCCGGCTATGAGGATCGGCTCGAGCCGTGCTCGTGGGCGAGCTACGACGGGTTCGACTTCACCTGCGCGACGTATGGCGCCCCGATCGCGGCCGGGAACGGAGTGACCCGGACCTCCCCAGGAGTCACCGACGGGATCGTCAGGTCGCGCCGGGGCGCTCCCCGACCGGTCGCTGCCGAGCTGCTGACTGGCTACCGGCCGTACATCGACCCGGCGCTCTGCACGCCGGTGACGGCGCACAGCGAGCCAGGAGGCCAGACGACGTTCTGGCAGCCGTTCGCGATGGGATCGACTCCGTTCGTCACCTACCAGTTCGTCGGCTACCCAGATGTCGGAGCGGGTGGCACGTTCGCGCTGGTCGCCGTGCTTGAGACACCACGTGTGTCACTTGACGGAGCCTGGTCGGAGCCGGCTGTGGACATCAACGGCCTGCGGGCTCAGATCAGTGCTCGTGACACGCCGGCCTACGCCGACGCGTTCGTCGACCTCCCCGACGGGCGCCAGGCGTACGTCCGCACGCACGGCTTCACTCGGCGGCTGATGGAGCAGGTGATTGGTGCGCTCACACCACGGCCAGTCGACGCAGCGGTCCCCGGCTTCGACTACAACGCGGCGCTCGGTCCGCCCGGGATGGAGCTGATCCACGAGCAGTTGCCCGCGCCGTGGCTGGTGGGAACGGTGCACCGGCTGCGCTGCACCCAGGGCTCAGTTCCTGTGCCCGATGGCAGCACGGGCGAGTACTCGTTGTGGTCGATCGAGGGCGGCTTGATGTACCAGTTCCTCGCCGTGCTCGACCGGCCCTACCCGCTCGACATCGGACACCGCGATGGGTCAGTGCTGATCCTCGTCGGCCCCGACACCCCCGGCCACCCCACGGTCACCGACGTCGTGGAGGCACCGATCGGTGAGTGGCTCGACCTGCTCGACGAACCCTGGCCCGAAGGAATGTGGTGACATCGGTACCTGCGCCCGGAGGGATGCTCTCGTCCCAACCCGATTCTGTGGCTGCCACAATGACGCGCTCGCTGTCGTTGTGGCTGCCACGGAATTCGTGCGACGACTTTGGGCACGCGAAGCGCCCGCGGATGTCGTTGTGGCTGCCACAAAGTGGGCGGCGGGCGGTCAGCGTTTCCAGTAGCGGACGATGCAGCTTTGGCTGGCGGTGGCCAGGAGGGTGCCGTCTTCGGCGAACATGTGGACGAGGCCGTGACCGAAGCCGCGCTCGACGCCATGGATCTGCACGTCGAGCAGCACCCACTCGGTGTCGACCAGGCGCAGCACGCGCAACGTGTTGTCGAGGCTGTTGCCACCGCCGAGGATGCCGAGCGCCGAGCCGACCCCCATCGGCACGAAGTCGCCGAGGATGCCGAGCGCCGCCGCGTCGATGCCGGTGATCACCTCGGGGATGCGCACCCACAGCACGCTGCGTCCTTCGCCCGGCGTGCCGTCACGCTGGTCGTACGACCGCACCTGCACGGCCCGCTCGTCGAGGTAGTCGTTGAGCCAGCCGTCGCCCATCACCCGGTGCGGCAACGGCGCGCACTCGTCGGGTGATGGCACGTCGGGCATCGCCTCGAACTGGCCGGCTGGCATGTCGGGCCGGTCGCCGAGGGCGGCGTTGACGGTGAGGATCTCGCGGTTGCCGACGTGGCCGACCGCACGGGCCTGCGTGATCTGGTGACCCTCGACAGCGATCGTGACGTCGATGTCGAGCACCTCCCCAGGCTTCGCATACGACAGGTACTGACCGGTCGCCCAGACGGTGTGGCGGCCGCTCGTGCCCTCCAGGGCGGCGATCGCCGCGCCGAGCCCGCAGCCGCCGAACAGGAATCCGCCTCCGGTGCAGATCCGTTTCTCCACCGGGAGCACCCAGCGGTACGGGTTGTGGCTCTGGCTGAGGCCGAGGAATCCGCGGGCGTCCACGGGTGGGCATCGTACGCAACGGCTCGGCCGTCTGCCCGTGCGAAACTCTCGATGGTCGGGCTCCGCCCTCCGTGTCTGCCTGGAATAGCGTTGCACTCGTGCAGGTGACTTCATGAAGGTGCCACTGACCGTCAACGACTTCCTCGACCGGGCCGAGCTGGTGTTCCCCGACCGGGTGGCGATCGTCGACGAACCCGACCAGCCGGCCGAATCATGGGGCACCTTGACGTATGCCGAGGTAGCCCGCCGGGCACGGGCGATGGCGGCCGGGCTGGACGCGCTCGGCGTCGGCGTGGGCGAGCGGGTGGCGATCGTGTCGCACAACTCGGCCCGCCTGCTCACCGCGCTGTTCGGCGTGTCGGGGTCGGGGCGCATTCTCGTGCCGATCAACTTCCGGCTGGTCGCCGAGGAGGTCAAGTACATCGTGGCCCACTCGGGCGCCCGGGTGCTCCTGATCGACCCCGAACTGGACGAGGCGCTCGCCGACGTGAAGGCCGAGATCAAGTGGACGATCGGCGCCGAGTCGGACGCCGAGTGGCTGCGCTACGACACCGAACCGCGCCCGTGGACGCCCGACGAGGACGCCACGGCCACCATCAACTACACGTCGGGCACCACCGCCCGCCCGAAGGGCGTGCAGCTCACCCACCGCAACCTGTGGCTCAACGCCACCACGTTCGGCTGGCACATGGGCGTCACCGACCGCGACGTGTACCTGCACCTGCTCCCCCAGTTCCACTGCAACGGCTGGGGCATGCTCTACGCGGTCACGGGGATGGGTGGCCGGCACATCATCCAACGCAAGATCGACGGGGCCGAGATCCTGCGGCGTGTGGAGGAGCACGGTGTCACCTACTGGTGCGGCGCACCGGCGGTGCTGAACATGATCCTCGACGCGGCGGCCACGTGGGACGGGCCGATCCCCGGCGCCGGGCGGGTGCGCTGCACGATCGCCGGAGCACCGCCGCCGACGCGCACGATCGAGCGCACGATGACCGAACTCGGCTGGGAGTTCAACCAGATCTACGGCCTCACCGAGACCTCTCCGCTGCTCACCATCAACCGGCCGCGCCAGGAGTGGGACGAGCTGCCGGTTGCCGAGCAGGCCGTGCTGCTGAACCGGGCGGGGGCGCCGGCGCTCGGGGTGACGATGAAGGTCGACGAGTCGGGCGAGGTGCTGGCGCGCTCGAACGTGGTGATGGAGGGGTACTGGGAGCAGCCCGACCAGACCGCCTTGGCCATCCGCGACGGGTTCTTCCACACGGGCGACGGCGGCTCGATCGATGCCACGAACTACGTCACGATCGCCGACCGCAAGAAAGACGTGATCATCACGGGTGGCGAGAACGTGTCGTCGATCGAGGTCGAAGATGCGGTGTTCCAGCACCCCGACGTCACCGAGGTGGCCGTGATCGGCATCCCCGACGAGAAGTGGGGCGAGCTGGTGACCGCGCTGGTGGTGACGGTGCCCGGCTCGTCGTTGACCGAGGACGACGTGATCGCGTGGGCGAAGACCAAGTTGGCCGGCTACAAGTGCCCGAAGAAGGTCGAGTTCCGCACCGAACTGGCCCGCACGGCGACGGGCAAGCTCCAGAAGTTCAAGCTCCGAGCCCCCTATTGGGAAGGCCAGCAACGCCAGGTCAACTGACCCCGAACATCACTGGACCGGTTCGGCCTCGAATCCTTCGAGCGCCGGAGCGGGGATACCCAGCAGACCATCGCTCAGACGCACCCGTGGAAGTCGCCGGTAGTACATCGCTTCGATGACCACGCGGGTACGCACTCCGAGACGGCCGGCGGCCTCGGCAGGACGCAAGATCTCGGTGCCGTCTTCGAGGTACTCAGACATTCCAGCCTCCCTGGTCGAAGCCAAGCCTATGGTGCAGCATCGCGATCACCGTGCGCAACTCGTCAAGCAACCCGGGGGCCAGACCGTGGTCCAGGATGACGACGAGTGAACCCTCCAGTGCTTCCAGCACCCGGAACACCTCATCGAGATCGAGAAGAATCGCCGGGGGGACCGGATCGTCGAACTCGCTCACCTCATCAGCATGGCGAGGGGGTGCCACAGCGTTTGGCGTCAGCGGGCAGAAGGGCCGATCGGCGCATACGCTGGCGTCATGAGCGACGCCGACATCGGCCCGACCGCACCCGATCCTGCCGACGAGACCACAGCCGACGAGACCACAGCCAACGAGGCTGCGTTCACGGCGGCGTACGACCTCGACGGCGACGGCGAGGTGTCGCTGATCGAGTCGGAGCGGGGAAGGCTGGGGATGATCGACGCGCGGCTCGAGGAGATCGCCGAGGAGGGCGGCCTCAAGGGCAAGCTCGCCGAGCTGGCCCACGAGGTCGTCGACAAGTTGGACAACGACTGATCAGCAGAAGGTGCGGGTGGCGCTGACCCAGTCGACCGACTGGCCGTCGATGCCAACCTCGACGTAGTTGCCGCCGTAGTGCGTCGGGCGCTCGGTGAGAAATCCCCACACGATGCCGTTGCTGTTGTCGTTCCAGCGGAGCCGCCCACCGAACGCCTCGTCGGCGACCGCCTGGGGTGTCCCGACGGCCACGCCCTGGTTGCTGATCAGGCCGCTCGGGGCCGGCGTGTACAGCATGCCTGCCGGCAGGTTGACGGCTCCGGGTCGGGCGCCCAGAGTGAAACTCCACAGCTCGGCGTAGCCCGGCAGGCCGCGCTGGTCGAGCGGCCACAGCGACACCGCGAGATCGCCCCACCACAGCGTGCGGGTGTCCATCCCCGCCAAACAGTCGGGCTCGTCGGGGTTCGGGTTGGCGGGTGTGGTGAACCAGCCGGTGTCGAGGTCGGGCTCGCCCAACTCGGTCGTGAATCGCCAGATCAGCTCGTCGGCCGGGCCGACCTCACCGGCACGCACGCCTGCGAGCGAGCCACGTTCCAGGTCGACGCCGGTGCTCTCGGGTAAGCGGTGCAGCTCGAAGGCCTCACCGTTCGGCGGCTCGGCGAACAGCCGGCCGGCCGCGTCGCGCGTGAGCGTTGCTCCAGCCAGGGCGGCAAGCCGCTGATCGACCTCGTCGCCCAGGCACGCCCCCGACGACACGACGGTGAACGTGTCGTCGGCGCCCACCAACCGGTCCTGGCAGTACTCGTAGCGAATGATCTTGTCGAACCCGTCGTCTTCGATGAGCACGGCCGGTTCGCCTGCCGGGTCGAGGCTCCACTCCCCGCGTAACGAGGGTGGTCCGAGGGGTAGGTCCACGCCGGTCTCGGGGCACGGGTGGGCGTCGCCGAACACGAGCGTGTCGCCGGTGGTCAGCTCGAAGACGCCCCAACCGTCGCCGACGGCGAACACGACCTCCCACGCGCCGTCACCGTCGAGGTCGTAGAAGGCGTCCAGCGGCATGCCGATGTCGAGCGCGTTCGACGGGTCGGGGTCACCCTCGATCGTGGTCAGCTCGCCACCGTCCCACACAGCGATCCAGGTCGGGAACGTGTACATGTCGTTCCAGCCGTCGACGAGCACCAGCCGGGGATGACCCGAGACACCGTCACCGGCCCCGTCGCCGGTGATCGGAATGGCCACGCTTCGGCTGGCTGCTGGGTCGGCGCCGGCTGCGGTGGTTGCCGCGTCGAGCTCGGCCGGATTCGCTGACGACTCGAATCGCACACCCTCGACGGGCGCGTCTGCTGTCGCCAACAAGCTCCAGAGACCGGGTGACGGCGTCAGATAGGGCGACGAACAGTTCTCCTCGTCAACGGTGGCGCGGATGGTGTCGGCGATGACGCCGTTGAGACCCGTCACCTCGATTTCGGCTCCGAGTAGACCGGCGGGTGGCTCGGAGCCGAACTCGAACGGTACGAACGTCTCGTCGGCGTACCAGCCGGCGAGCTTGCCGCCGACCCACACCGACGGCGCCCCGGGCGAGGCCGGCACCGTGCTGGGCGGCGCGGTAGAACTCGGTGTCGTGGGCGGCACGACCTCGGGGGCAGTGGTCGGCGCGACGGTGGTAACGGCCGGCTCGACCACTGGCGTGGTGGTGGCAGGCGAGGTGGGATCGGTGGTGACGATCGTGCCGTCGTCGCCGCGGTTGGCGATCGCCACGATGGCGCCGACGCCCAGCACGGCGACGGCGAGTGCACCACCGGCCTGGGCGATGCGGCGGTTGCGGCGGGCAGCCTGGAGGCGGCGTAAGCCGTCGGTAGGCGCGGCCTGGCGGAGCGCTCGGCCGGCCTCGCGAGCGCGTTGATCGAAGTCGTCGGGGGTGTGGTCGCTCATGTCAGTTCAGCTCTCGGGAGAGTGCCTCGCGGGCACGTGACAGGTCGCTCTTGACGGTGCCCTCGGGCACGTCGAGGATGTTCGCCACTTCGGCGACCGAGTGGTCACCGGCGTAGTAGAGGGTCACCACCAGGCGCGGGCGTTCTGGAAGCCGGCGGACCGCCTCCCAGAACGCAATCACGTCCGCCGACGGCCCGGCGCTCACCAGTTCGTCGCCGCGCTGGTGCGCCAGCCAGCGACGCTCTGTGGTACGCCGCCGGAACCGGCTCCGGCACAGGTTGACCACGACGCGGTGGCACCAACCGCCCGGCCGCTCGTAGCCGGCGACCTTGTTCCAGTGCAGGAGCGCGCGGACCATTGCATCGTGGACGATGTCGGGCCCGTCCTGGCCGGCCAGCGCGCTGGCCACCGCGACCAGGCCTGGGTACTCGCGCCGATACATCTCCTCGAAGCTGGCCGTGTGGGTCAGCTCGATGTCGCTCGAGTCAGTCGGTGAGGAGTTGGTCGGCACGGGGTGACGGGGCACGGTGGGTTGCGTGGTCGGTTGGGTGATGGCGATGGCGTGCATCGATGGGACACACGCCTGACCGAGCCGTTCGGTTGCAGCATGTTGGCAGAATTTTTCCTGCTGGACGACCTGAAATTCGACCACCGCTAGCTGGTGTTATCTGAAATTCAGATCGCCAGTGTCATCGGAACAAGCGATAGGTCGAACGCTTGTTCTGCGCGTCAGATCTCGGCACGATGGGCACATGACCACGGCCGTGCTCGACGACACGATGGCGGAGGCGGTGCAGGCGCTCGACGCCCTGGTGCATGTCGATCCGGCGTGCGCCGAGCGCGACGAACTGGCCGACCTGGTCCGTCATGTGCGCCGAGTGCGCGGGTTCCTCGACTCCTACGACGTGCAGATCGCCCGCCGTGGCCGGGCGCTCACCGAGCGCGATCGTCCTCGACCCACGCCCGCCCCCGACGCTCCACCGCCGCGTCCCGATCACGGGCGCGACGAGGCCTCGCTGATCGGGTTGCTGCTGAGTTCTGGTGTGCAGTCCGGCAAGGACGCCAAAGCCACCGGGGCCCGCGCCGGGGCGTGCGCCGAACTGCCGGCCTTCGAGGCTGCGCTCGCCGCCGGTGAGATCTCTGGCGCTCACGTCGACGCCTTGGCGCGCATCCTGCGCGGCCTCGGCGACGCTGAACGCAGCGAGTTGCGCACCCGCGAGTCCGAACTCGTCCACCGCGCCCGCACCGAGTTCGCCGAAGGGTTCGAGAAGACCGTCCGCGGGATCGTCAACGAGATCCGGGGGCGACACCGGCCGAACAGCGACGCCGACGAGCTTGAGCAGCAGCGCCAGGCATCGAAGATCAGCACGTGGGTCGACCGCGAGACGGGGATGCACAAGACCCTGATCGAACTCGACCCGCTGCGCCAGCAGGAGTGGACGCTGGCCTTGAACGCCCATGTGGCGCGTCTGCGGGCCGAGCCGGGCTCGGCCCGCAAGTCGCTCCAGCAACTCAAGGTCGAGGCGTTCATCGCCGCCGTCCAACCACCGCCGGCGGCGGGTGGCACAGCCCCGTCGCCCGAGACGGCGCCCGGCAGTGCGCCACCGGCGCGGGTTCCGAAAGCGATTCTCGTGGTCGATCTGAAGACGCTGACCTGTGGCCCGCACGCCGCCACGATCGCCGAACTGTCGAACGGCACACCGATTCCGATTTCGACGATCCGCGAGATGCTTCCCGAGTGCGACCTCGTCAGCGTGCTGCTGTCCGACGACGGCCAGCCGCTGTACGTCGGCCGCACCCGCCGACTGGCCACCGAAGCCCAGCGTGATGCGCTGCGGGCGATCTACGGACAGTGCATCCGCCCCGGTTGCACCCGAACGGTCGACGACAGCCACGCCCACCACACCAAACCGTGGGACGCAGACGGGCTGACCGACATCGACGTCCTGGCTCCGACCTGTCCAGCCGACCACGACGCGATCCACAACGGCGGCCATCGCCTCGAGGTCCACGACAACCACCGGGCGATCACGTGGTACCGGCCCGACGGATCGGTTGAGTACCACGGGCCGTCACCCAGTCGCCGCGGCCCGCCGCGCGCCTGAACGCCAGTCCGTTCACACTCCACCGGAGGCACTCGATGAACCTAGAACTCTCCCCTGACGCGCCCGAGGACGCCCCAGCCGGGCCGTCGGCCATGCGCACCCAACGCTTCGGACGCGTCGTCGCCGTGCTCGACGGCGACGCCCACCTCCGTGTGTGGGAACCGAACCGAAGCGACAACCGCCTCGACCTCGACCTCACCAAGGCCCTTGCCGTCGTCGTCGATGCCGGGATCGGCGCCCCACCTGCGCCGAGGCCTCACTGGACCGACCCGCCTGGCACGGCGACGGTGCTCGTGTCGCTCAACGCCGGCGCCAGCGGGGCGATCATGATCGACGGCCACCGCGTGTCCGGCGACGCCGCCATCGAACTCGCCGAGCGACGTCCCCGAGTAGCCACAGCGACCAGTTCAACCGACCAGAACGGGCGCTGACCAAAGGTGGTTGAGCCCGTCGAAACCACCGGCGCCAGCAGCCAACCGAACAGCAAATGGGCTCAACACAGTGGTCAATCCACGGTCGGCCCATGTCAGGCGCAGTGTTGCGAGGGGTCGGCGACGCGGCCGACGAGCAGGACCGTGCCGCCACCGCTAATCGCGGACCATGCACGGGAACGGCCCGCGGGCCTAGTCGAGTGCTGGCGCAGCCGGTGTATCGACACCATTGGCACGCGCACCATCGATAACTCGTTGATCGAGGCGACCGCGGCGGTGGTGTGACGGCCGTCGGCCCCGAGGTCGATCGCTCGCTCGGTCAGTTCACCGAAGCGCTCGCCGTCCGCACCGGCGTCCGACTCGGTTGGGACGCCACCGCACGCACCCGCGCTGCGGCGGCGACGCCAGCGACCCTGAGGTGGTTCGTGCTGATCAGACGTCCGTCCAACTGGTCCGGTTCCGATGTGTCAGCCACGAACTTCGCCTCGATCCACCGACCCGGGAGGCTGTTCCGCCGCCGCGGCGAGCCTGGCGAGCGTGGTTTCCATCGAGGTACGGGCGAAGGCGTCGCGATCGGAGACCCCCGACACGAGCGAGCCGGCGACACGGGCGAACCGGCCGCGCAGGTCTTCCCACGACTCGGTGACCACGGTGGCCGCCGTGTCGCCCTCGGCCGCCGGCTGGAACCGGTAGCCCCAGCGGGCCACCTGGATCGGCCCGATCACGACGCGGAACACGAACGCACTGGACGGCTCGGCCTGCTCGACGATCGCGGTCGTCGCCCAGCGCCGGCGGCCGTTGGCGTTGGTGCCGCGGAACCGCGACCCCACCGCCGGTCCGGTGGCCCCGCCCACCCAGCGCCCGCCGGTTGCCTCGGGCGACCATTCCCCCATCCGCACCAGGTCGCTGACCATGCCGTACAGCCGAGCTGCCGGGGCACCAATCGTCCGCGACACGCTGATGTTGTTGTTGTTCTCGTCGTTCTTGTTCTCGTCGTCGCTTCTGCGATCGTTCACCCTGAATCCACCGATCGCCGCGGCCGCTCGTCGACGTTGCCCCAGCCCACGGCGGTTGCGTCCACGTTGGCCCTGGTGCACCGCCAGTGAAGCCCAGCCTGCGTGGCGCTTGAACGCACAGCGTTAAGGAGCCTGGATTCACCGGGATGACGGCGAGGAACGAGCCGCCAGATCGGTGGATCCATGCTCACGCGGCGAACCGTAGCCCTGGGCCTACGCGGTGCCCGAGTAGTTCGCGCTGCGGTCGGTGGCGGTCTGGCCGCGGACCTGTTCGGCGCATTCATACAGGTCGTCGAGGTACTCGTCGATCACGCCGGTGTTGGTGTTGCTGACGGTGAGGTGCAGCGAGTCGGGCGGGTTCTGACGGTCGTGGTGCCAGCCGCGCGCCTTGAGCGCATCGCCGAGCGCGAACACGTCGATCGGGTCGCCCTGGGCCGGATCGACGTCGTGGTCGGTGGCGATCGCCAGCAGATGAAACACCGGCTGACTCGCCGCTTGGCCGAGGACCTTGAGCCCTGGGATTGTGTCGACCGCCGCGCGGATCTTGTCGGCGTTGCGCAACACCACCTCGGTGAGGCGCAGGTAGCCCTCCAGCCCGAGATGCTGCATGACCGCCCACGCTGCCGCCATCGGCGCGCCCGACCGGGTGCCTTGGAGGTTCGGTGAGGCGTACAGGCCACCCAGCCAGTCGTCGAAGAAGAAGATCTGGTGGAACCGCGACTCCTTCGTGCGATGCAGGATCACCGACACGCCCTTGGGGGCATAGCCGAGCTTGTGGATGTCGGCCGAGATCGTGTGCACGCCGTCGACCCGGAAATCCCACGGCGGCACCTCGCGGCCGAGCTGCTCGGCGAACGGCAGCACGAACCCGCCCATGCACGCGTCGACGTGGCAGTTGGCGCCTACCGTCGCCGCCAGCGCGGCAATCGCCGGGATGTCGTCGACCACGCCCTGCGGGTACTGCGGGGCCGACCCCACCACCAGCACGGTCTGGTCGGTGACCGCCGCGGCCATCGCCTCCACGTCGGCGGTCCAGGCCCCGTCACCCTCACGCCGCACCGGCACCTTGCGCACCGGCATGTCGTACATGTGAGCCGACTTGTGGAACGCCGCATGGGCCGACTCGGCGAGCACGATCTCGCCATTGCGAATGCCGCGTTCGGCCCGGCCCCGCTCGCGCGCCGCAAGCACCGCGCATTGAATCGACTCGGTACCGCCGCTGGTGAGGAACCCGGCAGCGGTGTCGGGCCCGTGCAACAGCCGGGCGGTCCAGTCGACGACTTCCTGCTCGATCCCCATCAGTGAGGGGAATGCGAACGGGTTGAGGGCATTGTCGTGCAGGTACATCACCGCCGCCTGCTCGGCCACCGCATGCACGTCGTGACCCCCGTTGAACACCAGCCCGAACGTGCGCCCGTCGCGCCACCGCACGTCGTCAGACCGTTTGGCGGCGAGGTCGGCCAGCACGGCATCGACCGCTCGGCCGTGCTCGGGAAACCTGGTCGGCTGCGTGGTCGGTTGCATGGCCGAGGAGCGTACGCGTCAGGCCCGGCGCAGCTCGGCGCGGAGGTGATGCGTGAGGGGCACGCCCACAGCTGCCATTGCGATCGTGTACCGGAGCACGTCGCCGTCGATCTCGTAGCGCCGGGCCACCGCGTCGACCGGCTTGGCGCTGACGGTGCCGACGACGGCGAGCGAGTCGAGCGTCAAGTGATCGCCGGCGAGCGCACCCGCCGCCGTCTCGACCACCCCGAACCCGTGGGCGACGACCAACTCGACGCCACCCGTGACGGCACGCAGGAAGCCGCTCTCGGCATGGCGTGGCTCGCCCGTGGCCGTGTCGCGCGTGGTGCTGCGCCAGTGCGCCAGCGGGCGGCCCGGTACCGGCGCGATCACCAGCTCCTCGGTGTAATCGAAGCTGACGATCGTCGGGTACTCGCCATGCCCACTGCCCCGCCACGTCCCCCCGAGCACGAACAGCGGGTGGTCGGGGTGAGGCGCGGGCATGACCTGAACGTAGATCCCGCGGACGCACCGGTCGAATCGTCTCGCAGCGCGCCCTCCGGGCACGCCAAGTGCAGCACAGCGACACCCGACGGCAGCTCGTTGCGCGCCGGGCCCACGCTCGTACCGCGACGGCAACCCGTTGACGCCGCCCTACCCGGCCCGCACACCGACCACGTCGCGCGTCTCCTTCTTCGGTGGCCGTTCGACGCTGGCGCGCTAGCAGGACGCGCCTCAGCCGAGAGGCGGTGACCGTCGTCGAGCGGCGCACCCACCACTCCGTTGTATGTCTCGGCGCTGGTGCGCGCGCCGATGGTCTCGATACACCGGCTGCGCCGGCACTCGACCACCGCGGTGAGCCGCTACTCGCTGACCCTCCGAGCCGAACGCGGTAGCAACACTTGCTCAGCCAAGCTGTCCGTCGCTGGGTTGTGCTTGTTGGCTGCGGCGCGCACGGCGGGGACGACCTCGTCGGTGAACGCAGCGAGTTGCTCGACAGCGTCGACGACGGGCCAGAACACGAACGTGTCGAACCGCAGTCGCTCGGCCTAGTCGGCAAGCGTCTCGGCCCACTGTTCGGCCGACCCGTGGAGGCCCAGGCGTGCCGCAACTGGACCTTGAGCACGTCGGCAGCGGACGGCACTGACACGCGGCCGAATGCCATACGGGGGGCCGACACTAGGTCGACTCGGAAGCTGTCCCGAGTCACACTCCGGTCGCCGGCAGACGTCGGCACACCGGCAGCGATTGCCCGATCCGGTACGGCCCCGGCAAGCTCTCAGCTGCTGCGGGAGTGCTCGCGAGGGAACGCTTCGGCAAGGGCGGCGGCGACGATGCCGGCCAGGTTCGACGTCTGGCTGGGGTAGTCGCCCGACACCGTGACCGCCCAGGTGATGCCGTCGGGCTGGGCGGCCAGCATCGCGTGCGTGTTCTGGATCGTGCCCGTGTGCCCCCACCCGGACGCGTAACCGATCAGGCCGAGCCCATAGCCACCCACCGCTGGGGGTTGCATCGCCGCCATCGACTCGGGCGACAACGCCTTCCAACCCGGCGTCGCGGGGTCGATCGAGTTGAGGATCGTCACCAGGTCGGCGGGGGTGGCGTTCCATGCCCCGGCGGCGCCGAGCGCCTCCATGAAGTTGCGGTTCCGGCTCGGGTGGTGGAGCACCTCGTCGGGGCCGGTCTCGTACGTCGAGGTCAGCCGCATGCCCCTGATGCCGAGCGGTTCGAGCAGACGCTCGTGAACGACTCGTTCGTAGGGCAGCCCGGTCACCGCTTCGATCAGTAGCCCGATCGAGCAGTAGTTCATGTTGCTGTAGAGGTAGCCGGCGGCAGCGGGCAGCGACCCGCCGTAGGCGCCGGCCGCGGCATCGGCACACGAGTTGGCACCGCCGCCGAAGAACGTTCCCTCGGCCTTGGGAAACCCGCTGGTGTGGTTCAACAGGCGGCGCAGGGTGAGGTTTCCGACATCGGGGTCGCCAGGCGTCACTCCGACGTAGGCGGCGATCGTCGCCCCCACCGGCTCGTCGAGCGAGAGCAGGCCGTCTTCCACGAGTTGGAGGGCGACGATTGCGGTGATCGTCTTGGAGATGCTCGCGACGCGGAACCGGTCGCTGGTGTCGACCGGTTCGCCTGGAGCACGCTCGCCGTAGGCCGCCGCGTGAACCAGCTGCCCACCGACCATCACGGCCACGCCGGCGGCCCAGTTGGCCGGCACCAGGCGGCGCTTCAGCGCGGCGTCGAACGCGTCCCACCCCGAGAAGTTGGGCAGCACCGCCCCGGCGTCGTCGCTGGTGAGCATGTCGGCCACCGACCAACCCGCATCGTCGGGCAGGGATTCGCCAGGGGCCAAGTCGGCTGCCACATCGGCAGGGTCGATCGCCACCGGCAGCGTCGTGGGTGCGGCGGTGGGCGCGACCGTCGGGTCGACCCCCACGGCTGGGGCGGCCCCGGCCAGGCCTGCCGCCGCCGCGGCCCGCGTGCCACCGGTGAACTGGGGGACCGGCGGGGCGGTGTAGCCCGGCTCTCCGCACGCGGCAACGAGGTGGACGGCGAGCGCTGCCAAGATCACCCTTGGCGCGCAAACCCTCAACCTCGACTTGAGCACGAGGTGAGAGGCTAACGGTCAACTCCCCGGTACCGGCAAGTGCTGCTCGACCTGTAACACGTCGGCGAACAGGTCGCCGTGCTCGGCCACCCGGGCGAGCACGTCGCCCGCCTCGTAACGGCCCTCCGACTCTCCTGCGGCGATCGCCTCGACCTCGCCCCACGCGAGCGGTGTCGACACGGTCGGGTCGGGCCGGGCGCGCAGCGAGTACGGCGCGATCGTCGTCTTGTGGTGGGCGTTCTGGCTCCAGTCGACGAACACCTTGCCGGGCCGAACAGCCTTGGCCATCGTGGTCGTCACCTGCCCGGGGAGCTGGCGTTCGACGACCTGCCCGACCGCCAGTGCGAAGTCGGCGCACCCGTCGTGGGTGTGGCCCGGTGTGTTCAGCGGCACGTACATCTGGAGGCCCTTCGACCCCGACGTCTTGCACCAGCCACGCAACCCCACCGCGCCGAGCACGTCGCGCGCTGCCAGGGCGACTTGGCAGCACTCGACGATTGTCGCCGGGTCACCCGGGTCGAAGTCGAACACCAGCGCCCGCGGGGTGTCGAGATCGGCGGCCAGCGCCATCGGGGCGTGGATCTCGATCGCCGCCATGTTGGCCGCCCACACCGCCGCCGCCGGCTCGTTGATGCAGCAGTACTCGATGCCGCCACGCCGGTCACCGGGGCCGATCGCGACCTCTTCCCACACCGGCCGGTGACCGGGGCAACGCTTCTCGAAGAAGCCCGCCGTCGCCGTGCCGTCGGGAAAGCGCTTGAACGTCAACGCCCGCTGGCGCCAATGAGGAATCGCCACGGGCGCGATCCGGGCCATGTAGTCGACCACCTCGGCTTTGGTGAACCCGCTCGGGTAGAGCACCTTGTCGAGGTTCGACAACGTGAGTTCGCGCTCGCCCACGCGGACGACGGGGTCGGCCATGGCGACCGTCAGGCCGACTTGCGGGCCGGCTTCTTGGCCGGGGACGCCTTCTTGGCAGACTTCTTCGCCGGCGCAGCAGCCTTCTTGGCAGCCCGCTTCTTGGCGGGGGCCGCGGCACCGGCGGCGGGGTGCCGGCCGCGGGCGTCCTTGGCGGCCTTGACGCTGGCTTCAAGGGCGGCCATCAGGTCGACCACGTTGGGCTTGTCGGCGGGCGCCTCGGGCAAGGTCAACTCTTGGCCGTCGGCCTTCATCTCGATCAGGTCGCGGACCTGCTCGCGGTACTCGTCGCGGTACTTCTCGGGCTCGAACGCGGCCGACAGCGAGGCCACCAGCGACTGCGCCATGGCGACCTCTTTGGGTGCCACGTCGACCTCGTCGAGCCCCGCCAGCTCGTCGATGTCGGCCGGGTCGACGACCTCGTCGGCGTAGGCCAGGGTGGACATGATCAGGCGCCCGTCGTCGGCTCGGATCGCGGCGGTGTACTGCTTGTTGCGCATCACGAACCGGCCGATCGCGACCTTCCCGGCTTCGTCCATCGCCCGCGCCAGCAACACGTACGGCTTCGGGTTGGCGCCGGGGGCGACGTAGTACGCGCCGTCGAAGAACACCGGGTCGATCTCGTCGAGGTCGACGAACTCCTCGAGGTCGACCGTCTTGGTGGCGACCGGGATGAACGGTTCGAGCTCGTCGGGGTCGACCACGACGTAGCGGTCCTTGGCGACCTCGTAGCCCTTGACGATGTGCTCGTCGGGCACCACTTCGCCGTCGAGCGCCGACACCTTCTGGTACTTGATGCGCGACATCGTGCGCTCGTCGAGCTGGTTGAACGACACGGACTGCTTCTTGACCGCGTGATACAGCTTGACCGGGATCGCGATCAGCCCGAAGCTGATCGTGCCGGACCACACAGGACGAGGCATAACAAGAACCGTACCCCGCCGGCCCTAACCGTCGAGTACAGCCCTGGCGACGATGTCAGTGCCGAAGGCCGTCAGGATCGCTAGGTAGAGCAGGCCCGTCGCCGCCATCACCGCGCTGTACTCGCGCTCGCGGAGCGCGGCCCGGGTGACGAACACGAGCACGATCGTGGTGACCGCACACGCCCCCCAGAACCAGCCGAGCGTGCCATTCCAGCCGTCGTCGATCGCACCGGTCCACACGCTGACCATGCCGGTGGGGATCAACAACGCGGCCACCTCGACCGGCCACGTCCAGCCGAGTGCGGTCACGATCTCGTCGAGCAGGCGCCGCGGCAGGCCCGGCTGGGTGAGGTACCAGTGCCCGAGCAGCATCGCGTCGGTGACGCATCCGACGAACGCGGCCCCAGCGAACGTCCGCAGCAACGATGTCGCGGCTGCCCCGGCGCCGCCGTCGGACGCGGCGGCCAGCGCCGCGAACACCAGGCCGACCGCCCCGATCGCGACCGGCAGCAGGTCCCACCGCGGATCGAACTCGGAACCTGCCTTCGCCTCGCCGCCATCGGCGCGCCCGGTTCGTTCGATACCGGTCATCGCCGCGACCCGGGCGCTACGCCGGTCGTGCTCGGCGAGCTGACCGCTCACGCCGGCATGCCGGCGCGTCACCGACAGCACCAGCGCGGTCGCGCACGCCAGCGCCACGCCGATCGCCGCCAGGTCGCGGCCCCACACCCGTCCGTAGCGGAACCCCACGGCAGCACCCGCCAGGGCGAGCGCTCCGAACACCCCCCGCAACAACCACCCGTAGCCGAGGCTGACCTCGCGGCGCCGGGTGGTGAACCAGCAGAACGCCATGCCACCGGCCGCCCACTGCAACAAGAACATGGCAGCGTCGAGGCGGATCACGGCGCCGCAGGGTATTTCGCCGGCGACGCACCTCCACCGGGTGCCGCCCGGCGGACAGTTCGGTGCTGCGGTCCCTAGGCTCGTCGGCCGTGACCCGCCGCACCCCTCGCACACATCGGGCCGCCGTGCTGTCGACGATCGTCGTCGTCACGGCCGTGTTGGCCGGGTGCGCGCTCGGCCCGCGGCCCACGCTCACCGACGAGCGTCGGGTGGACGACTCGGCGATCGAGGCCGTGCTCGACCGGCTCGACGGCGCCGGGGCGACCAGCTTCACCGCCACCTACGCGATCACACCGACGCTGGCCGACGCCGTGCCGGCCGAGGTGACGGTGACCCACTCGCCCGCCTCGTCGCACGTCGTGGTCGCCAGCGGTGGCGCGGTCACCGTCGAGTACGTCACCACCGACGGCGAGCAGCGCACCTGCGCCGCCGGACAGAGCGACTGCGTCGCCGGGTTGGACGAGACCCGCATCAGCAACCTCGCCGTGAGCAGCTCGTTCTGGGGCCCGAGTTCGGCCCAGAAGCTGCGCACCGACGCCACCCGCAACGTTGCCGACGCGACCGCCAGCACCGAAATCTTGGCCGGCGAGACGGCCACGTGCGCTGCGGTGCCGATCGGTCCGACGGGCATTCCCACCGTGTACTGCGCCGTCGACGGCGGCCCCCTCGCGGCCTACCGCGGCGCCGACGTCACGATCGAACTGATCAGCTACACCCCGTAGCCCGACGACACCTGTTTCGGCCCACGGTCGACAACCGTCACGCTGTCCTGGCACCCCTCCGGCTGAACGATCAGATGCTGGCGAGATGGTGGTTGGCGGTGTTGAGGGGGCGGGGGCCGGTGGCGGTGGCGACGGCGATGTCTTCGAGGCGCATGCCCCACTTGCCGGGCACGTAGATGCCGGGTTCGACGCTGAACGCGTGCCCCGGCTCGAGCGGGCGCGAGTTGCCTTCGACGATGTAGGGGTCTTCGTGCTCCTCCATGCCGATCCCGTGGCCGGTGCGGTGGACGAAGTACTCGCCGTAGCCGGCGTCGGCGATGATCGCCCGGGTTGCCCGGTCGACCTCCTCGCACGGCGTGCCGACCGTGGCCGCGGCGACACCCGCCGCCTGGGCTTCGAACAGCACGGCGTACGCCTCGGCGACGTCGGCCGCGACGTCGCCGGTGAACACGCAACGGGTGATGTCGGAGCAGTAGCCGTTCATCGTGCCGCCGAAGTCGCACAGCACGATCTCGCCCTCGCCGATCACCCGCGACCCGGCGTGGTGGTGTGGGCTGGCCGCGTTCTCGCCGGCGGCGACGATCGCGAAGTTCACCTTCTCGTGGCCTTCGGCGATGATCCGGGCCGACAGGTCGGCCGACACCTCGGCCTCGGTGCGCCCCACCAGCGGAATCTGCCCGGCCTGGAGCTCGGCCGCGATCCGGTCGACCGCCGCACCGGCCGCGGCCAGCGCGTCGATCTCTGCCTGGTCCTTGCGCATTCGCAGCGGGCCGACCACGTCGACGGCCCGGCGATACTCGGCCCCCGGCAGCTGGGGCAGCAACTCGACGAGGAACCGAGCCCACATCTGGTCACCCACCGCGATCGAACGGGCCGACCCTCCGGCGGTGACAAGCTTCGCTGCCAGTGCGGTGGGGTCGTCGGTCTCGTTCCACGGTGCCAGCTCGAACACGCCCGACTGGGGGGCGACCCGGGGCGCTTCGAGCCGCGGGATCAGCAGCGTCGCCTCGGCGTCGCGTGGCACGACCAGCAGCGTCAGCCGTTCGAGCGGCATCGCCAGGTAGCCGGTGAGGTACGGCAGGTCGTGGCCGACCGACAGCAGCAACGCGTCGACACCCTGCTCGTCCATCGCCGCCCGCACGCGGGCAAGCCGGTCGGCATAGACGGACGTGGGAACCTGGGCAGCGCTCATCGCCACCCAGGCTACGAGGTCACCTGTTTCGTGGCGGTCAGGGGGCCGCGTCGACGTCGGCCGGCGGCCCGTCGACCAGTTCGCCTGTTTCGTCGTAACACTCCTCGGTACCGTCGGCGTAGACGCTGCACGACCAGCAGCTCACGCCGTCCGGGTCGCACCCGCCGTAGCCACTCTGGCCGTTGCGTTCGTACCAGCTCGGTGGGTACACGGCCGGCTCGGCCGGCTGGCACTGCGCCCCGGCGAGCGCGAGGTCGGCGCAGAACATCGCCCGCCGCAGCAGCCACTGGCCGTCGACCAAGGTTGCTGTGCCGTAGCGCTCGGAGAAGTCGGTGATGTTCGTGTCGATCGAGTACCGGAACCACGCCTCGGTCGGGCTGGTGAACACGTGCTCGTCGATCGTGAACACGGCGCTGGCGGCGGCCTCGGCGTAACTGCCCTGCTGGAGTTCGGCGAGCGCATCGGCGATGCCGGCTTGGTCGTCGAGCACGGCCAGGCGCTGCTCGATGGCCAGCTCACCGTTCCACAGTGTGTCCATCGCGGCCTGGATCGCGGACCACCCGCCCGCGGGGTCGGCGGGCTGCTCTCCAGCCTCCGGCAGGGCTGGCGGGGGCGGCAGGCAGGCTGCCCGATGGGCCGCACCACCACCACCGGAGCTGTCGACCTGGTCGGACGTGAACGTGGTCGTACCCTCGGCCGTGGTGACGTCGAGTTCGAACGTACGGTTCCACGCCCCGTCTCCGGGTACGACGAGCACGGCGATCGACGATTCGACAGCGGCCGTGTCGGCCGCCCCGTCGTCCCAACGCACCGTCACCGACGTGACCGTCTCGGTGGACTGCACCACGACCACCCGCACGGGGCGCCCGTCGAACAGGCCGGCCTCGGCACGCTGGGCGACGACACCGGTGGCGGGGTTCGCCGACGCGTAGTGGCCGAGCGGCACCAGGTCGACCAGGTCGGGCGCGTCGAGCGTGATCCGCAGTTCGCCCTGCGGGTAGCACCAGGGCGCGGGTTCCCAGCCGGCGACCCCCCACTCGCCCATGCCGTACCAGCCGGCGCCACCGATGAGCGCGCGTACCCGGGTGCCGTCGGCAAGCTGGCGGGTGTAGGCCAGCGCATACGGGTCGCCGTAGCCCGTCCCCGCACCGGGGTAGGGCATCGGTGCTGGTCCGTCGCTGGCATCCACCACGACACCACCCATCGTTCCCTCGCCCGCCGGTGCGTCGGAGCCCGACGGTGTGGGGGCGGGAGCGGGCGACGCGTCGGCGTCGCTGGCTGGTTCGGCCGAAGGCGTCTCGGTATCGGGCGCGGCTTCGGGGGTCGGCTCGGCCCGGGATGCCTCGCTGGACGGTGGCTCGACCGGGTCGCCGGTGGCCTCGCTGGCTGCCTGGTCGCTGCCGCTGCCAGCCGCGTGGCCGAGCCCGAACCCGGCCCCGCCCGCGCCGGCGACCAGCATCGCCGCGGCCACACCGGTCGCCCACCGGCGGCGCCCGCGCACCTGTGACGCGGCGCGCTCGACCGCGGTCAGGTCGGGCGACACGGTGGTGTCGGTGAGCGCCGTGTCGGCCGCCGAGTGCAACCGGCGGATCAGATCGTGTTCGTCCATAGCAATGCCCTCCCTGGATGTGTTGCGGAGTCCTGAGTCATTGGAGCCCGCGTAGCTTGACGAGCGCGCGTTGCACGGTGGGGCCGACCGAGCCGGGGCGGCACCCCACGAGCTCGGCGATCTCGGCCTCGCTGCGCTGTTCGTAGAACTTGAGCACGATCACCGCCCGCTCGCGGTGCGACAGGGCCGCGAGCGTGGCGAACGTGTGGTCGACATCGAGCAGCCCGGCGACATCGCTGCCGGCCGCGACGGTGCGCTCACGGACCGCTTGGCGGGCTGCCCGCCGATGGTGGGATCGGCAGCCGTTGACCACACTGCGCTGCACGTACGCCGAGGGGTTGCGGACCGATGCCCACTTGACGTGGAGCTTCACGAACGCGTCCTGCACGACATCGCGGGCGACCTCGGTACGCCCGGTCAGCAACGTGGCCAGCCGGACCAACCGGCCGAACTCGGTGGTGTACAACTCGGCGAACGTCGCCGGCGTCGCGTCGTCGCCCTCGAAGGCGACGGTCTCACCGACCACGCCGCGATCCCGTCGACGAGGCGCGACGGGCAGCCGTGCGGAGCCGTACTCGACGTGGGCGACCATCGCCTGTTCCGACGCCGGGCGAGCCCCGATTCATACGCGCAGCCGCCGATCGCCGCAGCGTCTCGTCAGCCTTGCCTCAGTTAGCGGGTTTGCGCCGACGTTGGCCCTGGCGCACCGCCGGCGAGGCCCAGCCCGCGTGGCGCTTGAACGCACAGCGTTGCGGAGGCTCATACATCCCGGTGCGATTCGCTGCGTACGCACTCCCCCAGTCTCGCCGCGTACGGTGGACGCCATGAGCCATACGTCTGATCGTGTCGAGTTCCCCAGCAACGGCGACACGGCCGGCGGATACCTCGCGGTACCCGAGTCGGGCGCCGGGCCGGGCGTCATCGTCGTGCAGGAGTGGTGGGGCCTCGACTCGGGCATCGTCGAGATCGCCGACCGGCTCGCTGCCGAGGGGTTCACCGCGCTGGCCCCCGACCTGTACCGCGGCGAGCTCGCCGGGCACACCGAGATGGACAAGGCCGGCGAGCTGATGACGGCGATGCCGCCCGACCGCGCCGCCCGCGACATGAGTGGGGCGGTCGACTACCTCGTCGCCAGCGACCACGTCACCGGAACCGGGCCCGACAAGAAGGTCGGTGTGGTGGGGTTCTGCATGGGTGGGATGCTGTCGTTCTTCCTCGCCGCCAACCGGCCCGATCGGGTCGCCGCAGTGGTGCCGTTCTACGGTTTCCCGCAGGGCGACGGGCAGCCCGACTATTCGGCCATCACGGCCCCCATCCGCGCCCACCTCGCCGAGCACGACGACTTCTTCGGGCCGGAGGCAGCGCGGGAACTCGAAGCCCGGCTGAAGGAGCTTGGCCTCGACGTGGAGTTCACCGTGTACCCGGGCAGCGGCCACGCCTTCATGGCCCCCCACAACGCGCTCGGCACGCAAGACCTCGACCTGTACGCCCAGGTGTGGCCGAAGGTGACCGAGTTCCTCCACCAGCAACTCGGCTAGCCGTTCCGGAACGCCACCGGTCGTAGAGTGGCGCTCCCGCGGCGAAGCCGCCCCTCCCGATGTATCGAGACAACACCCAACTCAGTCGCTCGACCACCGGGGACGCGTTCGCGGTCAGTCGCCGAGGCCGGGGTCTCCGGGGAACGCGAGCGCGAGGGCTTGGGCGGTGATCGCCGCTCGCCAGCTCCGCCCCGCCGTCGAGTAGTGCAAGCCGTCGCCGACGAGCCAGTCGGGCTGCACGAAGCGGGCCCAATCGAGCACACGTAGGTTCGGGTAGACGGCGACCGCCCGGTCGAGCGCGGCGTTGAACTGCTGCATGGCCACGTCGGCGTACACGGGCTCGGCGCTGCGACTGACGGCGTTGACCCAGAGCACCGGTTGGTCGCCGACGACGGCCATCAGCCGGGCGATCCGCTCGTCGTGCCCTGTCTGTGCACCGGCGGCGACGTTGGCCGCGTCGTTGGTGCCGATCATGATCACCCAGCACCCCCGGTAGCCCCCGTCGCGTACCGCCTCGGCCACGTCGACCGCGTTGGACTGTCCGGGCATCCGCTCGATCAGCGAGCGCCCGCCGGAGTTGTCGGGGAACACGTTGGCCACCCCGATCGCCCGGTACTGGGCGTCCATCGTCGCTGCCGGGTCGCCCCCGAGGTCGGATGCCGTCCACATCGCCAGCCCGGTCGAGTCGCCGATGTGGACGACGTCCCGGCACGCCGTCCGCAACGCGGGGGTCGCCGGCGGCAGCAGGGTGGGCGTGGTGGTCGTGGTGGTGGTTTCGACGGGCTCAACCACCGGGAAGGTCGTGGTCGTGGTGGTTTCGACCGGTTCAACCACCGGGGTCGTCGTCGTAGGGGAGGTCCGGACCAAGGTGGTTGAGCTTGTCGAAACCACCGGAATGATCGTGGTGGTGGCAACGACCGGCTCAACCACCGGGAAGGTCGTGGTGGTGGTTCCGACCGGCTCGACCACCGGGGGCGCCGTCGTGGTGGATGTCGTGGATGTCGTCGTCGTGGCGGGCATGTAGGCCGCGGGGTCGGTGGGGGCGCAGGCGGTCAGCGCAGACACCGCGGCGGCGAGCGCGGCCGCCGCGTGACGCTTCACGCGGTGATGCCGACGCGGGCGGCCGCGGCCACGCGCGCTTGCTGGGCGGCGGTGCGCGCCGAGCACGCGGCGACGTGGTCGTTGACCAGGCCCATCGCCTGCATGAACGCGTACATCGTGGTGGGGCCCACGAACGACCAGCCGAGTTTCTTGAGTTGCTTCGACAACGCCGTGGAAACGTCCGTGGTTGCCGCGATCGTGCTCGGCGGTGCGTCGCGCAGGTCGGCGTGGGGCCAGAAGAACGCGGCCAGCGAACCGTGTTGCTCGACGAGTTCGACCGCCCGCTGAGCGTTGTTGATGGTGGAGCGAATCTTGCCGGCGTGGCGGACGATGCCGGCATCGCCGAGCAGCCGGTCGACGTCGGACTCACCGAACCGGGCGACCGCCTCGATGTCGAACCCGGCGAACGCGGCCCGGAAGTTCTCGCGCTTGCGCAAGATCGTCAGCCACGACAGGCCCGACTGGAAGCCCTCCAGGCAGAGCTTCTCGAACAGGCGCGTGTCGCTGGTGACGCCGAAACCCCACTCGGTGTCGTGGTATGCCACGTAGTCGGGCGTCGACGCACCCCACCCGCATCGCGCTACCCCGTCGTCGCCCACCACCACATCCATCGCCCCCAAGCTACGACGCCGCGCTGTCCGGAACGGTCCTGAACGACCGACCCCGCAAGCGGATAGGCACAAACGCACACGGTCGCCTATCCGCTGTGCTCCTCAGCTGCGGAGCCGGGTCTTTTGGACCTTGCCCATCGCGTTGCGTGGCAGCGCGTCGACGAAGCGCACCTCGCGGGGGCGTTTGTGGTGCGACAGGGCGACGGTGACGTGGTCGACCAACTCGCGTTCGGCGACCGGCGCCGACGCCACCACGAAGGCCACGATCCGCTCACCGAGGTCGGTGTCGGGCAGCCCCAGCACGGCCACCTCGGCCACTCCGGGGTGGCCGAGCAGGGCGGTCTCGACCTCGCCCGCACCGACCTTGTAGCCACCGCTCTTGATGATGTCGATCGAGGCCCGCCCGGCGATCCGGTGGAAGCCCCCCGCATCGATCACGGCCGCGTCGCCGGTGCGCCACCATCCGTCGCCGGTGAACTCGGCGGCCGTGCGTTCGGGCTGGCCGAGGTACCCACTGAACACCGTGGCCCCGCGAATCTGGAGGGCGCCGATCGTCTCGCCGTCGTGGGCGAGCGCTCCCCCGTCGTCGTCGACCAGCCGTGACTCGACACCGGCGATCGGCACGCCGACCCACCCCGGCCGGCGCTCGCCGTCGTGGCGGGTGCTCAGCGTGATCAACGTCTCGGTCATGCCGTAGCGCTCGAGCGGGGCGTGCCCGGTCAGCGCGACGAGCTGGTCGAACACGGGCACCGGCAGCGCGGCGCTGCCCGACACGAGCACACGCGCGGCCGACAGCGCCCGCGCCGCGGCCGGGTCGGCTACCACGCGCGACCACACGGTGGGCACACCGAACCACATCGTCGCCCCAGCCGCGGCCGCTGCCGCGTACCGCTCGGGCGTGGGCCGGCCGGTGTGCACCAGCCGCGACCCCACTCGCAGCGGGCCGAGCACGCCGAGAATCAAGCCGTGCACGTGGAACAGCGGCAGCCCGTGGCACAGCGTGTCGGCCGGCGTCCAGCCCCACGCGTCAGCAAGCCCGTCGAGCCCGGCCGCGACTGCCCTCCGGGGGATGACGGCGCCCTTGGGCAGCCCGGTGGTGCCCGACGTGTACATCACCAGCGCGGGTGCCTCGTGGTCGACCGCGGTCGTCTCGCCGGGGGTCCCGGCGGCGGGGACGGGTACCTGCGGCAGATCGGCCTCGGGCCAGTCGGGGTTGCCTACCACCAGCTCGGCCCCCGAGTCGCGCACGATGTGGGCCCGCTCGCCGGGGCCGGCGTCGGCCGGTACCGGCACGACCGGTGTGCCCGACCGCAACCCGGCCACAACCGCCACCAGCGTGTCGAGCACCGGGAGACCTGGCACAGCGACCATCGATGCCCCAGCGAAACGCGCCGCGAGCGCGTCGGCGCGGCCCGCGAGCTGCTCCCACGACGACGCCTCGCCGTCGACCACCACCGCATCACCCGCGTCCCCGAACTCTCCGTCCAACGCGCGCAGCAGGTTCATCGTCCCCGACCGTAGCGAGCGGGTCACCCGCAGGCCTCGCGCTCAACCACCGAGCGGCAGCAGCCGTTCCGAGACGCCGCCCAGCCGCCAGCCTCGGCCACCTCGGCTCGAGTGCCGACGCCACCCAGCTCGGGCCGCTACCGCTCCAGTGAGGTGGTTTCGACAAGCTCAACCACCGGGAACAGGCGCTGACCAGGTCGTCAAGCCGGTCGCTGCCACCGGACACACGCGCCGACCAGGTGGTTTCGACAAGCTCAACCACCGGGAACAGGCGCCACCAAGCCGTCGAGCCGGCCGAACCACCGGACACACCCACCCGACTAGGTGGTTTCGACAAGCTCAACCACCGGACGCCAGGCGCTGACCAGGTGGTCAAGCCGGTCGCTGCCACCGGACACACGCGCCGACTAGGTGGTTTCGACAAGCTCAACCACCGCTGACCAAGCCGTTGAGCTGGCCGAACCACCGGGCCACGCGCCGACCAGGTGGTTTCGACAGGCTCAACCACCGGACGCCAGACGCTGACCAGGTCGCTAGCACCGGACGCAGGTAACGAGACGATGATGTGTCGAGGGCGGCCTTGGCTCAGGCTGTCGAGAGGATCTTTCTGGCTGCGGCGAGGTCGCGGATGGCTTGGCTGGCGTCGGCGGCCGCGCCGCCGTGATCGGGGTGCACCGCGCGCATGCGGTCGCGGTAGCTGCGCGTCACCTCGCGCTTGGCGGGCTTGGCGCCGGGGGCGAAGCCGAGCATCTCCAGCGCCCACGCCCGCGGATCGGCGAGCAGGCTGAGGTCGGCCGAATGCGCGCCGGCCAGGTGGGCGACCAGCGCCGGGCCGATCGGGCCGCGCCAGGCGGTGGCCAGCAGCAGCACCGGGGCGACCAGTTGGCGGCTCTCGGGGGCCAGCCGTTCGGCCGCGTACACCGCGCCGAGCACCTGGGCGAGGTCGCTACCGGTCGAGCCGAAGTCGAACACGACCGAGTCACCGGCCGCATCGTCGGCCGACGCGCTGGTGCCGGTCAGCCGGTGCCGGCTGAGGGCCAGGCCGTGGCGGTCGGCCTGGAACCGGTGGCGCAGGCGCGGCTGCACGACCCGGTGGCCGTGCTCGACTTCGCGGATCAGCCGGACCACGTCACCGCGCAGGTCGGGGTCGACGCCGGTGATGTGGTTGGCGACCACGGCCCCCAACAACAGCCCTCCGAAACCGGGCGCCGGTTCGACCGGCAGTACCAGGTGCCCGAGCGCGATCCGGCGGGTGGGCTGGGCCGGACGCGAGTGGTACACCTCGAGTTCGGCGAGCACGGTCGCCGCCGGGGGCGGCTGGCCGCTCACGTCTGGCCGCTCACTGCCGGTCGCTCATGTCTGGCCGGTCAGACGTAGGGCCGGCACACGGCTCGCAGCTCGCCGGCCGCATCGGTGATCGACGTGCCGTCGCCCGTACCGTCGGTGGCCAGCAGGGCGGCCAGCTCGGTGGCCCGGTTGACGATCACGGCCCACGCCCGCACGGCCAGCCCGTACGGCGGCGAGTCGACCGCGAGCTGCGGTACCAGGGCGTCCAGCGCGGCACGCGCCGCCGCGTCGTCGGGGTCGCGGGCGAGCTGGTCGGCGTAGGCGTACAGGTTGTGCAGCGCCCCGTCGGGGGCACCCTCACCGTCGGCCGACGCCACCTCACCGGCCTCGATCGCATCGACCAGGTCGTCGACGGTGTCGGCCGCGTCGGCGGCGACCGTGACCGTCGCACCGTTCCAGCGGTGGGGGATCTCGGCGTCGAGCAACGCCGTGCGGAGCGTGTCGAGTTCGGGCTCGGCCCAGTCGTCGAGCGTGAACTCGGCAGCCTCGCCGTCGGGGTCGAGCGGGATGGGGAACGGACCCAGCTCGGCCTCGAGTTCGGCGAACAACGCGTCGACGAACGGCTCGGCCATCTCAGGGACCACCAGCTCGTCGACCCCGTCGTCGCTGCGCCATACGTGGGGCACGTTGCGCTCGGCGAGTGTCTCCATCAGTTCGGCGCGCTGGTCGTAGCCCCACACCGACACGTCGTAGTGAACGAACACCGCCTCGGGGTCGTTCCAGTCGACGGTGTCGGGGTCGCCCGGGTAGGGCGGGGCGCCGGGCGCCACCGTGCCACCGCGGAACTCGTCGTCCTGATTGCTGGTGCGCACAAAGCCCATCGGGTCAACCTATCGCTAGCGCGAATCGGTCTCGCGAAACCTGTTTGCACGCGCCGGCTCGCGCCTGGCACGCTCTCCCCCGTCGCCCGCCCGGGCGACTGAACGCCACCAGCACGACTGGGAAAGGAGGAACCGACATGATCAAGATGATCCTCACCGAGGCCCGCGGCAACGCCGTGCGCGGCATCGCGCCCGCCGCGTTCCTCCGTGGCGTCGACGGCACCTGCTGACCGCAGAGCTGTCCCCCTTCGGCCGCCCGGCCTGACACCCGGGAACCTCGGCCCTCGCCCGCCGGCGCGCGGTACTCCGCGCCGTGCCCGCGAGTTCCCCTTCACGCCTGCCTGCGCACGTCCGTCGCGCCGGTCGTCGGCGACGAACCACTCCCTGCACCTCTCACCACTTCTCACGCATCAACCAGTCACGAAAGGCACCCGCCATGAACACTCTGCACCCCGAAGCGCTGTACCGCTTGGCCGCCGACCGGCAAGCCGAACTTCAGCGCGCCGCGTGGAACAGCAGGCTGCGGCGCGACGCCCGGCACGATCGACGTGCCCGGCGTCTCCACGGCCCGCCCCGGTAGCCCGGATCCACCGATCTGGCGACTCGTACCTCGCCGCCATCACGGTGAAGCCGGGCTCGCAACGCTTTGCGTTCAAGCGCCACGCAGGCTGGGCGCCACCGGCGACGTGACAGGGTCAACGTTGACCCAACCTGTCGCTGGCTGAGGCAAGGCCTGCGGGCGCCCGCAATGATCGGCAGATCCGCGGCAACTCCGCTACCAATGGTCGATCGGCCGGTCCGTCTCACGGCGGGCCGGCCGATCGACGTTTCCGGCCCTCACACGTCGGGGCACTACCGTGAGGCCATGCCCAGCCAGGCTCTGCAACGCCCCGACCGCAACCTCGCCCTCGAGTTGGTGAGGGTCACCGAGTCGGCTGCGCTCGCCGCCGCCCGCTGGGTCGGGCGTGGCAACAAGGAGGGCGCCGATGGGGCCGCAGTCGACGCGATGCGCCTGTCGCTGTCGAGCGTCCAGATGAACGGCCTGGTCGTCATCGGTGAGGGCGAGAAGGACGACGCACCGATGCTGTTCAACGGCGAACTCGTCGGCGACGGCTCCGAGCCCCTGGTCGACGTGGCCGTCGACCCGATCGACGGCACCACGCTGACGTCGAACGGCGCCAGCAACGCCCTGTCGGTCATCGCCGTGAGCGAGCGCGGGTCGATGTTCGACCCAGGCCCGTCGTTCTACATGGCGAAGATCGCGGTCGGCCCCGACGCCAAGGGGGCGATCGACATCACCGCCAGCCCCACCCAGAACCTGCGCTGGATCGCCAAGGCCAAGCAGACCAGCGTGCGCGACCTCACTGCGATCATCCTCGACCGGCCACGGCACCAGCCGCTGATCGACGAGGTCCGTGCCTCGGGTGCGCGCATCCGGTTGATCTCCGACGGCGACGTGTACGGGGCGATCGCGTCGGCGTGGCCCGACTCGGGCGTCGACGTGCTGTTCGGCATCGGCGGCACCCCCGAAGCCGTCATCGCCGCGGCCGCGCTGAAGTCGATGGGTGGCGAGATGCAGGCGACACTCGCCCCGCAGTCCGACGCCGAGTCGGACGCCGTCGCCGCGGCCGGCTACGACGTCGGCCGGGTGCTCTCCCAGGACGACTTGGTGCAGGGCGACAACTGCTTCTTCGCCGCCACGGGCCTCACCGACGGTGAGTTGCTGCGCGGTGTGCGCTTCGACAACCACGGTGCTCGTACGCAAAGCCTGGTGATGCGCAGCCGCAGCGGCACCGTGCGCTTTGTCGACGCCCGCCACCAAGTCCGCAAGCTCCAAGAGTTCAGCGCGATCGACTACACCTGACGGACGGTGGTTTCGACAAGCTCAACCACCTAGAGGCGCGTGGGCCAAGGTGGTTGAGCCTGTCGAAACCACGGGCGAAGCGGCACCCATCCGCTGAAACTCATGAACCTCGTCATCACGGACGGTGGGTGACCTGATCGCGGGGTACGGTCCGCACATGGTTGACTCGGTCACCGACTGGTTGCTCGACTCCGATCCGGCGCTGCGTTGGCAGGTCGAGCGCGACGTGCTGTACCTCCCCGACGAGGTGTGGCAGGCCACCCGGGCGCGGGTCGCCACCGAGGGCTTTGGTGCCCGGTTACTCGCCCACCAGGACCCGGACGGCCAGTGGGCCGGCGGGGCGTTCTTCCCGGCCGACTTCGACTGGAGCACCATCGACACAGCCGGCCAGCCGTGGACCGCCACCACCTGGAGCCTCAACAGCCTGCGCGAGTGGGGCGTCGACCCAGCCGTGCTCGGCGACACCGCCGAGCGGCTCGCCGCCAACAGCAGGTGGGAGTACTAAGACCTGCCGTACTGGGATGGCGAGGTCGACGCCTGCATCAACTCGTGGACCCTGTCGAACGGGTTATGGCTGGGCGCTGACGTCGACGGCGTCGTCGAGTGGTTCCTCGAGCACCGGCTCGCCGACGGAGGCTGGAACTGCGAGTGGGTCGAGGGCAAGACCACGTCGTCGTTCCACTCCACCCTCAATGGCCTGAAAGGCCTGCTCGACTACGCCCGCACCACGGGCGACGACGGTCGCGTCGCCGCAGCTCGCCACACGGGCGCCGAGTACCTGTTGGAACGGCACCTCTACCGGCGCAAGTCGGACCGGTGAGGTGGTCGGCGAGTTCGCGCTCCGCGAGGGCTACCCGTTCATGTGGCTGTACAGCGTGCTCAACGCGGCCGACCACCTGCGCGCGGCCGCGCTCCACGACGGCACACCGCCCGACCCGCGCATGGCCGAGGCGATCGAGCACATTCGCTCGGCACGCCAACCCGACGGCACCTGGCTGCAACAGGGCCGTCTCAAAGGAGCCGTGTGGTTCGAGGTCGACGTACCCGTCGGCGAACCCTCGAAGTGGCTGACCCTGATCGCCACACGGGTCCTCGACTGGCACGACACCAGTCGCGCATCATGATGCGCCATATGCAACATCAAGATGTAACATGCTCTCCATGCGCACCACGATCGATCTCGACGACGATGTCGAAGCCGCGGTGGCCGAACTCATGCGCTCCGAGGGCATCGGCCGCAGCAAGGCGGTCAACCGACTCGCCCGGCGTGGTGCAGCACACCGCGAACCGCGCCGTCCGTACGTCCACCACACGTTCGATCTGGGCCTGAAGATCGACGTCGCCAACATCGGCGAGGTGCTCGGGATGTTGGACGACGAGGAGTGGCGCGAGCACCTCGGATGATCGTCGACGCCAACCTGCTCTTGTACGCCAGTGATGCGACCAGCCCGTTCCACGCTCGCTCAGCCGCATGGTTGATCGACACACTCGACGGCGACGTTGCTGTCGGGCTGCCCTGGCAGACACTCGGAGCGTTCGTACGGATCGCCACCAACCCGCGCATCACGACCACGCCGCTGACGGGGTTGCGTGCCTGGGAGCAGGTCGAGCGTTGGCTCGCCGCTGACGCGACGTGGATCCCACCAGCCACCGGCGCGACCGCGCGGATCTACGGCGAGCTGGCCCGCAGGGTGGAGATCACCGCCAACCTCGTGCCCGACGCGATGCTCGCGGCCTTGGCGATCGAGAACGGGGTCGAGGTCGCCAGCGCCGACGCCGACTTCGCCCGTTTCCCAGGTGTCCGCTGGCACAACCCACTCACCGCCTGATCCCTCCGGCAGGGCGGTCTCGATACACCGCCCAGAGGGGGGCACTCGACCACCGAGAGCGGTCCGGTCGTCGAGTGGCGCACCGCGGCGTAGCCGCCACTGCGTTGTATCGAGACGACTCGCGGGGTCAGAGTTTGCCGGTGGCGGTCAGGCGGGCGTTGGCGCGGCTCAGGGCGCTGAGCGCCTCGGCGTCGTGACCGCTGCGCAGTTGGGCCTCGGCGCGCTCTTTGGCGGCGCGGGCGCGCTCGATGTCGATCTGGCTTGCGAGTTCGGCAGTGTCGGACAGGATCGACACCTTGTTGGCCGACACCTCGACGAACCCGCCGTGGACGGCGATGTCCTCGGTGGTGCCATCGACCAGGAACACCCGCGTGTGGTTCTCGGCCAGCGCCCCGAGGAACGGGGCGTGGCCGGCCTGGAAGGCGATCTCGCCGCCGCCGAGCGTGCGCGTGATCACCATCGTCGCCTGCCCGGAGTACAGCACCACTTCGGGTGACACGACCTCGACGGTCAACGGATCAGCCATCTGAAATCAGGACTCCTGGAGCTGCTTGGCCTTGGCGAGTACCTGCTCGACGCCGCCGACGTTGAGGAACGCCTGCTCGGGCACCTCGTCGAGATCGCCGCGCAGGATCGCCTCGAACGACTCGACCGTCTCTTCGACCGGCACGAACTCGCCGTCGATACCGGTGAACACCTTGGCGACGTAGAACGGCTGCGACAAGAAGCGCTGGATCTTGCGGGCCCGGTTCACGGTCATGCGGTCCTCGTCGGACAGCTCGTCGAGACCGAGGATGGCAATGATGTCCTGGAGCTCCTTGTAGCGCTGAAGGTTCTCCTGCACCTGGCGGGCCACGTTGTAGTGGTGCTCGCCGACCACCTCGGGGGCGAGGATGGTCGACGTCGACGCCAGCGGGTCGACCGCCGGGTAGATGCCGAGGGCGGCCACCTGGCGGCTCAGCTCGGTGGTGGCGTCGAGGTGCGTGAAGGTGGTGAACGGCGCCGGGTCGGTGTAGTCGTCGGCGGGCACGTACACGGCCTGGAGCGACGTGATCGAACGGCCCCGGGTGGACGTGATGCGCTCTTGCAGCTGACCCATCTCGTCGGACAGCGTGGGCTGGTAGCCCACGGCCGAGGGCATGCGGCCGAGCAGCGTCGACACCTCGGAACCGGCCTGCACGAAGCGGAAGATGTTGTCGACGAACAGCAGCACGTCCTGGTTCTGGACGTCGCGGAAGTACTCGGCCATCGTCAGCGCCGACAGCGCCACCCGCAGGCGCACGCCCGGCGGCTCGTCCATCTGACCGAACACGAGGGCGGCCTTCTCGAACACGCCCGACTCCATCATCTCGAGCCGCAGGTCGGTGCCCTCACGGGTGCGCTCGCCCACACCGGCGAACACCGACACGCCACCGTGCTGGCTGGCGACGCGGTTGATCATCTCGGTGATCAACACGGTCTTGCCCACGCCGGCGCCGCCGAACAGGCCGATCTTGCCACCGGCGACGTACGGGGTGAGCAGGTCGATCACCTTGATGCCCGTGGGGAACAGGCGGGCCGACGGCTCGAGCGCGTCGAACGTCGGGGCCGGACGGTGGATGTCCCAGCGCTCCATCTGGTCGAATCCCTCGGGGTCCTCGTCGAGCGCCTCGCCCCACACGTTCCACACGTGGCCGAGCACCTTCTCGCCCACGGGCACCTGGATGCCGTGGCCGGTGTTGCGCACGGGGGTGCCGCGCTTCAAGCCGTCGGTGGGCTTCAGGCACACGGCCCGCACCCGGCCGTTGCCGAGCTGCTGGGCGACCTCGGCGAGCACCTTCTGGGTGGTGCCTTCGATCGTCACCTCGAACTCGACCGCGGTGTTCAGCTCGGGCAGTGCCGAGGGCGGGAACTCGACGTCGATCACGGGGCCGGCGATGGCGACGACGCGGCCGTCCTTGAGTTCCGATTCGGTGATGGTCATCTCAATGGGTCCCTTGATGTTTGCGATGGGGTGTGTGGTCGAAGGTTCGTTGGCCGGCTCAGGCGTTCGCGGCGGTTGGGGTCCAGTCGTCGATCAGGACGACGTGCTTGGCAGTGTCCTTGCCGGAGCCGAGCGCTTCGGCGCCGCCGACGATCTCCATGATCTCGGTGGTGATCGAGTCCTGGCGGGCCCGGTTCATCACGATCGAGAGGTTCTTGATCAACTCGTCGGCGTTGTCGGTGGCCGACTTCATGGCCCGCTGACGGAAGGCGTGCTCGGACGCCGCGGCGTTGAGCAGCGCCGCGTACACGCGGGCTTCGACGTAGCGCGGCAACAGTGTGTCGAGGATGGTGGTCGGGTCGGGCTCGAACTCGTAGTCGGCGCCGGCCGCGTTCTTGCCGTCGCCACCGGCCACCGTGGCGGTGGTGAGCGGCACCAGCGGGCGCAGCACCACTTCCTGGCTACCCGGCGTGATGAAGCGGGTGTAGACCAGTTCGACCGAGTCGACGTGACCGCTCGCGTACAGCGCCACGACGTGCTGACCGATCGCCTTGGCGTCGGCGTAGGTGGGGTTGTCGCTGAAGCCCTGGAACGGCTGCCCGAGCGAGTAGCCGCGGAACCGGAAGTACGACTCGGCCTTCTTGCCGACCGGGATCAGTTCGTAACCCTGCCCGGCCAGCACGGCGGCCTTGACCTCGCCCTCGGCCGCACGCTGCACACCGGCGTTGTAGCCGCCGCACAGCCCACGATCGGCGGTGATGACCACGTAGCACTTGTTCTTGATGGTCGGCCGCCCGGCGAGCAGCGGCGAGTCGGAGTTGGCGCCGGCTGCCGAGAGGTCTTTGACGACCTCGGTGATCTGCTCGGAGTAGGGGACGGCGGCCTGAACGCGCTGCTGGGCCTTGACGATCCGCGAGGCGGCGATCAGCTCCATCGCCCGCGTGATCTTCTTCGTCGCCTGCATCGTGCGAATCCGCTCGCGCAGGATGCGTTCCTGTCCACCTGCCATTACTCGTCACCTCCACCCGCGCGAGGTGCCAGGCACCACGCGTGAGTTGCTCGGCCGGACATCGAACTCACTCCGTTGCCAGGGTCTTGGCGCTCGCCGCCTCGCCGACGGCATCGGCGTCGACAGCGCTCGGGTCGACTGCGTAACCGGCGCCGCCGCCGATCTGGAACTGGTCTTTGAACGACTGCACGAGGTCGCCGAGCTCGTCGGGCAAGCCGCCGGTGCGCAGCGCCGACAAGATGCCGGCATGGCGGTTGCGGAAGAAGTCGAGCAGCTCGGCCTCGAAGCGGCGCACGTCGGCGACCGGGATGTCGTCGAGGAAGCCCTTCGTGCCGGCGAAGATCGACACCGTCTGCTCCTCGACGGGCATCGGGCTGTTGAGCGGCTGCTTGAGCAGCTCGACCAGGCGATAGCCACGCTCGAGCTGGGCCTTCGACACGGCGTCGAGTTCGGAGCCGAACGTGGCGAACGCTTCGAGCTCGCGGAACTGGGCGAGGTCGAGCTTGAGCGTGCCGGCGACGCCCTTCATGCCCTTGGTCTGGGCTGCCGAGCCCACGCGCGACACCGAGATGCCCACGTCGACGGCCGGGCGCACACCCGACTTGAACAGGTTGTCCTGGAGGTAGACCTGGCCGTCGGTGATCGAGATCACGTTGGTGGGGATGTACGCCGACACGTCGCCGGCCTTGGTCTCGATGACGGGCAGTGCGGTCAGCGAACCGGCGCCGTTCTCGTCGGACAACTTGGCGGCCCGTTCGAGCAGCCGGCTGTGCAGGTAGAACACGTCGCCCGGGTAGGCCTCGCGGCCCGGCGGGCGGCGCAGCAACAGCGACAGCTGGCGGTAGGCCTCGGCCTGCTTGGAGAGGTCGTCGTACACCACGAGCGCGTGCTCGCCGTTCTCCATCCAGTGCTGGCCGATCGCGCAGCCGGCGTACGGAGCGAGGTACTTGAACGGGGCCGCGTCGGCGGCCGGGGCGGTGACCACGACCGTGTACTCCATCGCGCCGTAGCGGCGCAAGGTCTCGACCGTCTGGGCGACCGTCGAACCCTTCTGGCCGATCGCCACGTAGATGCACTTCACGCCAAGACCCTTTTGGTTGATGATCGTGTCGATGGCGATCGTGGTCTTGCCGGTCTTGCGGTCGCCGATGATCAGCTCGCGCTGGCCACGGCCGATCGGGGTCATCGCGTCGATCGACTTGATGCCGGTCTGGAGCGGTTCGTGCACCGGCTTGCGGCCGAGCAGGCCGGGCGCCTGGATCTCCATCCGGCGGGGCTGCACGCCCACCAGCTCACCCTTGCCGTCGACCGGCTCACCAAGCGCGTTGACCACGCGGCCGAGCATGCCGTCGCCGACCGGCACCGACAGGATCCGGCCCGTGGCCTTCACCGTCTGGCCCTCCTCGATCGAGGAGGCCTCGCCGAGCACCACCGCGCCGATCATGTCCTCGTCGAGGTTGAGGGCGAGGCCGACGGCCCCGCTCTCGAACTCGAGCAGCTCGTTCACCGCCGCGTCGGGCAGGCCCGACACGCGGGCGATGCCGTCGCCGACTTCGGCGACGCGCCCGACGGTACGGGCGGCGAGTGAGGGCTCGAAGCCCTCCAGGTTGTTCTTCAGTGCCGAGGCGATGTCGGCGGCGGAGATCGTGAGTTCAGCCATGTCTGTTCCGGGTTCCGTTCGTACCTGAGTTAGAGGCGAGCCTTGAGCTGGTCGATGCGCGAGCGCACGCTGCCGTCGATGACGGTGTCGTCGACGGTGGCGACGAGGCCACCGAGAATCGAGGGGTCGACGACGACCTTGAGGTTGACCTGCTTGCCGGTGGCGTTGGCCAGGGCGGCAGCCAGGCGGGCCTGCTGGTCGTCGGTGAGGGCGACAGCACTGCGCACCTCGGCGACCGACAGGTTCTTGGCGCTCGACGCCCGGGCGACCAGGCGGTCGACGATTGCCGGCAGGTCGCGGCCGCGACCCGAACCGACCACCATCGACACGAGCTGGGTGGTGGTGGCGGTGGCTTTACCGCCGAGCAGGTCTTCGACGATCGCCTGGCGCTTGGCGGCCGGGACGAGTTCGTCGGTGAGGGCGTTGCGGAGCGCGTCGCTCGATTCGTACGAGCGAGCGAAGCGGAACAGCTCGTCCTCGACCTCGTCGAGCGTGCCCTCGGCGCGGGCGACCTCGAACAGGGCCCGGGCGTAGCCGTCGATACGTGCGTCGATGCTCATGCGCTGGCACCCACCTTCTGGATAAAGCTCTCGATCAGGTCCTGCTGGGTGGCCGCGTCGACCACACCACTCGCCAGGGCCTGCTCGGTGGCGGCGTTGGACAGGCGGGCGATCTCGGCCCGCAGCTCGTCGCCCACCCGGCCACCGGCGAGGGCGATGTCGGCGGTGGCGCGACTGCGCAACTCGGCGACCTCGGCCTCGAGCCGGGCCCGGCCCTCGGCCAGCACGGCCGCGGCCTGGGTGTCGGCCTCGGCGAACAGGCGCTGACGCTCGGCGTCGATGTCGCCCGCGGCCTGGCGGATCTGGGCGGCCTCGGCGTCGGCGTCGGCCTTGGCCTGTGCCGACGAGTCGAGCTCGGCCTGGATGCCCTCGGTACGCGACCTCATCGCCTTGCCGATCGCCGGACCGGCGAACTTGGCCAGCAGGCCGAAGATGAGGATCGAGGCGATGCCGCCGAAGATCATCTCGAACGACTCGGGGAAGAGCCAGTGCTTCGAGCGGGCCGGGTCGACGTCGTGGTGGCCGTCGGCGGCGATCAGCACGCCCAACTGGGCGACGATCGGGTTGGCGAAGACGCTCATGACTTGACCCCGATCACGCTGGCCACGGCGGCTTGCACCGTTGCCGAGTCGGCCGGCTTGCCGAGCGACAACTCCAGCGTGCGCCCGGTGACGTCGGCCACCGCGGTGGCGATGTCGCCACCGGCCGCTTCGCGAGCGGCGCGCACCTGGGCGGCGGCAGCCTCGCGCTCGGCGGCGACCTGAGCGTTGACGTCGGCCAGCTTGGCGGCCCGTTCGGCCTCGAGCGTCTGGCGGGCGGCGTCGACCTTGGCGGCCGCCTCGGCCTTCACCGCGGCCAGCTGCGTCTCGTACGCGGCGACCTCGGCGTTGGCGGCGGCGCGGGCGGCGTCGGCCGACTCACGCGTGTCGCGGATGTGGGCGTAGCGCGCGTCCATCCCCTTCTTCAGCTTCGGGTACAGCGCGAAGCGCATCACCAGGGCGAGCACGACGAACGCGCCACCACCCCAGGCGAGCTCCTTGACCTCGGGCATGATCGGGCTGGGGCCCTCTTGGCACGGGTACTCGGATACTTCGCCTGGTTCGAGTTCGAACTCGCAGTCGACGGCATGTTCGTCGCCATGGGCCGATTCCTCATGGCCCGGCTCCCCCGTACTGCGGGGAGTGTTGACAAACGTGACGGAGATCTGCGAGCCCAGGGTCACGACGGCTGTCAGCACGTCAGCTCCTTGCGGGGTCGGATCGATGGACGGACTTGAATGACGGGGTCCGGACGGCTCAGAGACCGATGAGGATGAACACCACGAAGCCGATCAGGGCGAGCGCCTCGGTGAAGGCGATACCCAGGAACATCGTGGTGCGCACCATGCCGGCGGCCTCGGGCTGGCGAGCCATCGCCTCGACCGACTTGCCGACGAGGTAGCCGATGCCGATGCCCGGCCCGATCGCGGCGAGGCCGTAGGCGAAGCCGGCGCCCAGGGCGGCGAAGGCTGCCTTCTGGTCGGCAGTCTCCTGAGCGAGAAACGCGAGTGCTTCCATGTTGGGGTGATTCTCCTGTGTGCTGTTGAGGAAAAGGGAGAGCTAATGAACGAGCGAACGGCCGGTCAGTGTTCCGGGTGGGCGGCGCCGCCGATGTACACGGCAGCAAGAACGGTGAAGATGTAGGCCTGCAAGAACCCGACCAGCACCTCGAAGGCGGTCAGGAACACGAGCATGAAGAACGGCAGGATCGCCACCGGCTTGAGGGCGATCGAGTCGGACGTGATCAGCTCGTTGGTGAGCAGGGCGAAGGTGACCAGCAGGATGTGACCGGCGAGCATGTTGGCGAAGAGTCGCACGGTGAGCGAGAACGGGCGCACGAGGAACGTCGAGATGAACTCGATCGGGGCGACCAGGATGTACAGCGGGCCGGGCACGCCGGGCGGGAACAGCGAGTTCTTGATGTACGCCGGGCCCTGGTGCTTGAAGCCGGTGCCGATGAACGTCAACCACACCAGCAGCGACAGGAACATCGGGATCGCGATGCGGGCGGTGGCCGGCATCTGCAAGATCGGGATGACACCCGGCAGGTTGCACAGGTAGATGAAGAGGAACGTCGACAGGAACCATGGCGTCCAGCCCAAGCCGTGCTTGCCCATCGTCGGCATGATGATCTGCTGCTCGATGAACTCGACGATCGTCTCGGCGAAGTTGCGCACGCCCTTGGGCGCCTTGAGCCCATCCTGGCGGCTCGCCAAGAGGAAGATCACGATCGAGATCAGCGTCGCCAGCACGGCGACGATGGCGATCTTGTTGAACGTCGGGAACAGGTCGCGCCAACGGAGGATCTCGTTGATCGGCGGGAATTCGAGAGCGAGCATGTGTCCGGAAGGTCTCTCTGGGTAGGTGGGTTCTGGTGGCGTCTAGGGGCGTGCGGGCTTGAGGCCGGAGTGGGCCAGTGAGATCGCAACGTACTTGAGCTCCCAGATCAGGAGCCCGAGGTGCGTCACGATGATGGTCGCTCCGAGTGCCGGAAGCGAAATCCAGCCGGCGTCGCGCACCAACAGCACGGCGACGGTGATGAGCCCGAGCCGGATGAGGTAGCCGAACAGCGTGGCTCCCATCATCAGTCCGAGCGAGATCTTGGCGGTCGACGAGATCAGCAGTGCCGACAGGGCGAAGTTGACCAGCACCAGGGCGATCGCGAACGCGGCCGAGGCAGCACCCTTGCCACCCCACACGAGGTAGGCGATGGCGACCAGCGCGGGGGCGACCCACAGGCCGCGCTTGATGATGTCGCGCGAGACCTTGACCTCGACCGCCTCGCCGTCGAGGCGGGTGGTGGCCGCGCTGGCATTGCCGTTGGCGGGCGCCGTCATCATGCGGCCCTCCGCGCGTCGCGACGTTCGGCTTCGAGTTGCTCCATCGCCGCGTCGTACGTGTACTTCAGGCGGATGAACGAGCCGATCGCCGCGAACAACACCAGACCGATCGTGAACGCCGGGAAGATGCCGAGCCACCGGTCGAGCAGCCAGCCGCCTGCCAGGAACACCAGCAACGTCAGCGCGATGTCCATCCCGCGGGCGAGGTTGGAGTCGGTGTCGTTCGGCTTCATCAGTCGGTGCGGTGGCGGTACGTCCACGACTTTGTGAACGCGCGCACAAACTAGCTCACCGCACGCTCCGGAAACAACCTCGAGAAGCGACCGCCCCTATCGCACTTCTTGGCGTTCGGGACGGTCGGGGTCGAGTTGCTCGGCGGCGGGGCGGTCGAGCACCTCTTCGAGTTCGAGCGCGCGGCGGCGCTGGAGCATCGGGTGCAGCACGGTGAACAGGGCGATACCCAACCCGGCCATGCCGAACGGCAGCCAGCGCGGGTTCCCGCCGCGCAGCACCGGCCACAACACGAACCCCGACAGCAGCAGCGTCCACCCCCACAGGATCAGCACGCTGCGGCGGTGCCCGTGGCCGAGGTTCATCAAGCGGTGGTGCAGGTGCCCCTTGTCGGCGACGTCGAACGCCTGACGTTTCGAGACCCGGCGCACGATCGCGAACAGCGTGTCGAGGATCGGCACCCCGAGGATGAGGAGTGGAATCGCCAGCGGGGCGAAGAAGAAGAACGTCTGGCCGACGAAATCCTGCGTGCCCGGGGCGGCGCGCCCACCAACCACGCTGGTCGACACGGCCAGCAACGTGCCGAGCAGGTACGCCCCGCCGTCGCCCATGAAGATCCGCGCCGGGTTGAAGTTGTGCGGCAGGAACCCGACCGCGATGCCCACCGTGATGACGGCGATCAGCGGGCCGATGTTGGCATCGCTGAGCAGGTCGAGCGTCGACAGCTTGTTGGCGTATAGGAAGAAGCCGAACCCGGCGATCGCGACGATGCCCGCGGCCAACCCGTCGAGCCCGTCGATCAGGTTGATGGCCTGGGTCATGCCGAGCAACCACAGCACGGTGACGAGCGGTGCCCAGTCGGTGGGCAGGATCAGCACGTCGTAGAACGGCACCCGGAAGTAGAACATCGTCGCCCCGAACTGGACGAGGATCAGCGCCGCCAGCACGGTGCCGGTGACCTTGGCCGGCGGGGGCAGGTCGTGGACGTCGTCGAGCATGCCGACCATGAACATCACCAGCGCGGCCAGGGCGATGCCCAACGGTTCGCTGTTGTTGGCGAACAGCACCTCGAACCGGTCGAGCTGCCACGCCACGCCCAGGGCGACGACGAACCCCACGAACATCGCCAGCCCACCGACGTTGGCGATCGGTGCGGTGTGCACCGAACGGGCATTGGGCTGGGCGACCCAGCCGAGTACCCGCGCCACCCGCCGCACCAACGGCGTCACCGCGAACGTGGCGACCGCGGCGACACCCCCGATCAGCAGGTAGTCACGCAGGACCGGGCTCACCGGCGCAACCGTAACGAACGGGGCCAGGCGCGTTTCGTTACGAGCGTCAGTACGGGGGGAACTTGGCGCACAGGGCGGCGACCTCGGCGCGCACCTGCTCGCCGCGCAGCGCCCGGGCGATCAGGCCGGCGATGATCGGCATCTCGGCTTCGGTCATGCCCTGGGTGGTGACCGACGGGGTGCCGATCCGCAGGCCACTGGTGACGAACGGGCTGCGCGGGTCGTCGGGCACTGTGTTCTTGTTGAGCGTGATGCCCTGCTCGTCGAGCGTGGTCTGGGCCACCTTGCCGGTGAGCTCGGCGTCGAACGGGCGCAGGTCGACCACCATCAGGTGGTTGTCGGTGCCGCCCGACACCAGCGCGAACCCCTCCCCCGCCAACGCCTCGGCGAGCGCCGCCGCGTTCTGCACCACCTGCTGGGCGTAGTCCTTGAACGACGGGTCGAGCGCCTCGCCGAACGCGATCGCCTTGCCGGCGATGGCGTGTTCGAGCGGGCCGCCCTGCCATCCGGGGAACACGGCCTTGTCGATCGCCTTCGCGTACTCGGCTTTGCAGAGGATCGCGCCGCCGCGCGGGCCGCGCAGCGTCTTGTGCGTCGTCAGCGTGACGATGTCGGCGTACGGCACGGGGTTCGGGTGCGCCCCACCGGCCACCAACCCGGCGAGGTGGGCGATGTCGAACATCAGCAGCGCGCCGACCTCGTCGGCGATCGCCCGCCACGGCTCTGGGTCGAGCCGGCGCGGATAGCTGGTGGTGCCGACCACGATCAGCTTCGGACGGTGCTCGGCCGCCAGCTTGGCGGCCTGGTCGAGGTCGATCCGGTCTTCGGCCCCCACGCCGTAGGCGACGAAGTCGTACAGCAGGCCGCTGGCGTTGACGGGCGAGCCGTGGGTGAGGTGCCCACCGTGGTCGAGGCTGAGACCCATCACCGTGTCGCCCGGCGAGAGGAGCGCCTGGTAGACGCACATGTTGGCGTTGGCGCCCGAGTGTGGCTGGACGTTGGCGTGGTCGGCCCCGAACAGCTGCTTGGCGCGGTCGATGGCGAGCTGCTCGATGCTGTCGACCACCGCGTTGCCGCCGTAGTAGCGCTTGCCCGGGTACCCCTCGGAGTACTTGTTGGTGAGCACCGAGCCGGTGGCGCGCATCACGGCCGGGCTGGTGAAGTTCTCGCTGGCGATCAGCTGAAGGCCGGTGGTCTGGCGCTCGACCTCGGCTGCGATCAGGTCTTCGACCTCGGTGTCGGGATGGGTGTCGGTGGGAAACGGCATGGGGGGCAGCCTCTCTAGAACTCGTTCTCCAGCTCGGTGAGCTGGGCGACGCGGCGGGCATGGCGCCCACCTTCGAAGGGGGTGGACAAGAACAGGTCGACGATCTCTTCGGCCAGCCCGATGCCGACCACCCGGGCGCCGATCGACAACACGTTGGCGTCGTTGTGCTGGCGGGCCATGCGCGCCGTGTACAGGTCGTTGCACAGCGCCGCCCGCGCCCCGCGGACCTTGTTGGCGGCGAGCTGCTCGCCTTGGCCGCTGCCGCCGAGCACGATGCCGTAGTCGGCATCGCCGTCGCGCACGCTGCGCGCGGCGGCCGCGCAGAACTGCGGGTAGTCGACGCTGTCGGTGGAGAACGTGCCGTGGTCGACGATGTCGTGCCCGGCGTCGCGCAGGCGCTGGGCGAGATGTTCCTTCAACTCGTGGCCGGCATGGTCACACCCGAACGCGATCCGTAGCTGAGCTGGAGGAGCCATCGTCGGCCGATCTTAGGTTGCCGCACCCACCCGCACCCCGGCCGCTCGGGATGCTCCTATGGATGTCAAGTCCCGATTTGGGGGTTGAGGTCGGTTTGGATGGCGGCGTAGACGTCGCGGGCGATGTATCGCTTGAGGCAGCGGATGATGTCCTTCTTTGAGTGGCCTTGTTTGGTGCGGCGTTCGACGTAGGCGCGGGTGCGTGGGTCCCATCGGAGTCGGCACATGACGATCCGGTAGAGCGCGGCGTTGGCTTGACGGTCGCCGCCGCGGTTGAGGCGGTGTCGGTTGTTGGTCTTGCCGGAGGTGGCTGGGATCGGGGCGACACCGCAGAGGTGCGCGAACGCGGCTTCGTGGCGGAGCCGATCCGGGTTGTCGCCGGTGGTGGCGAGGAGTTGGCCGGCGACGTCGAGGCCGACGCCTTGCAGGCTGAGCAGGGTCGGGGCGAGCGGGCCGATGAGGGCTTCGAGGTCGTCATCGAGCGCAGCGATCTCGTCGTCGAGGTCTCCGATCCGCTGAGCGATCGAGGAGAGTGCTCGTTTGGTCGCCGCGGTCGGGTTGATCAGGCGTCCTGGTCGAGGTGGGCGCTTGGCGAACGGTGAGGGTGTTGGCGGCAGGTCACGGGCCGAGCGCAGACGCGCACAGGTGGCCACCAGGCGTGCGCCGTCGAGCCCGGCGAGCTGGGCGCGTAACGCGTCGGGGGCGGTCACGATTAGTGCCTTGAGCTGGGTCAATGCCTTGGCCCGGTCACGCACAGCGCCGGTCCGAGCGACTCGCAGCACACGCACCGACTCGACATCACCGGTGCGTGACTTGGGGATCCCGGTGGCCCGACCCGACGCCGCCGCGCGGGCTGCGGCGTAGGCGTCGATCGGGTCGGACTTGCCCTGGTCACGGCGGGTCTTGCGGTCAGGCCGGTCGACCTCGACCACACAGGCACCGGCTGCGGTCAAGAACCGCGCCAGACCAGCACCGTAGGCGCCGGTGCCCTCGACCCCGACCAGTGCGACATGACCGAACGTGCGGGCCCACGCCCACAACGCCGCGAACCCGGCCGCGGTGGCGGCGAAACTGGCGTGACCGAGGTGGCGGCCTAACCCGCCCTGTTCAGTAGCGGTCGGGGGTTGAGGTCGGCGCGTCCGCGAAAACGCCCTTCTGGTGCGGGAAACTTGAGCTGTCGAAGGCATCAAGAACCCCAACCAGAAGGGCACTTCCA